>Ga0099823_1001701_pt1 | contig 18798 bp, 17 predicted proteins | sample CowpearedBW_FD_76831 | JGI IMG/M metagenome (GOLD analysis project Ga0099823, IMG submission 76831) | Root nodule microbial communities of legume samples collected from California, USA - Cow pea red BW | ecosystem: Host-associated > Plants > Roots > Nodule | place: USA: California | collected...
CGGAGTCCGAGTCGACCCGCCGCGATCTCATACACTCATTCATTTTCTCCGACTCACAAACCCAACCTTTTTGTTTTTTCTTCGCTTCTTCTCTTCCAATCCCAATCGCTCCACCGGATTGCTTCGATCTGCAAGCTGGCTATGGACTACGAACCCTACGACAGTAGCGGTAATCTCTCTCTCTCTCTCTACTCTCTCTCCTCCTTTTAGGTTTAGGGTTAGGGTTTCTCTTTTTCTCTTCTTCTTCTTCTTCTTCTTCAATCTCCCTCAGCTCCTTTATTTTAATTTTTTCCGAATCGAAACTCCTACGGACAAAATAACCGAAGTGCCGGAGCCGCAACGACTTACGGCATCGATTCGTCCGACGATTTGTGTTTCTGTTTGGTTTTCCTCGATGAGCAGCTACTGAGATACGCTCTTTGCTTTGTGGTTCTTGCTCGTTTACTCGCGTGGCCTGAAATTGGGGGTGAGGCAGGGGGTTTAATTGGGGAACGAAAAGATACTGTCTGTGCTTCGAGTCGAGATCCTGGAATGTTTTTCTTTTTTTCGTGCTGTTGTCTTTGAATGGGTTATGTTATGTTCTCTTTGAGTGGTTTACTGTGATATTGACCAACGTTGAATTTAAGCTTGGGGATTATGGGCTCTGTTAACGGAGTTCTTAATGGGTCAAACAAATGCTGGCATTAATGTGTTGGAATTTGAATAATTCGTGCATGGTGAGAAGTTGGTGGATTGTTTTTAGTTTGTAATTGGTTTAACCCAGGCAAAGCAACGGCATCTGGTTGTTTTTTTTATGTGCTGGTTGTGTCTTGTGCTGTGTGGTTAGTTACTGCTGCTGCTCCTTATGCAGAGAAGTGTTAGTTGCAGTGTGTTTCCTGTGGATGGGTTTAGCTTTCTGACAGTGCTGACAAATATTGGGGTGTTGATATTTGATTCCTGAGTTTAAGGTTCGGACTTGGTTTTTATGTTGCTTTACTTGGTTGTGATGATTTCAGGAACTGATGATGATCTTCCACCAACACATCAAAATAGAATTTCCAGGGGAGGAGGTGGAGGAGGAGGAGGTGGGGGACGTCTTGCCGGGAATGGAAGATCTGCTGTTGGTTCAATTCCGTACCCTAGGATGTATGGGGAAATTGATATGGAGACCCAAATTCATCAGCTTGAGCAAGAGGCTTACAGTTCAGTTTTAAGAGCTTTTAAAGCTCAAGCTGATGCCATCACTTGGGTATGCTTTTTTATTGTTGTTTGTACAAATATAATGTTTTTGAAAATTTTTATTAGGTTTAAGTGACTTCTATTCACACCTGACACATTTTGTTTTTCAGGAGAAAGAAAGTTTGATTACAGAGCTGAGAAAAGAGCTGAGATTGTCGAATGAGGAGCACAGAGAACTTCTTGGGCGAGTTAATGCAGATGATGTGATCCGGAGGATAAGGTCTGATTGAATATTGAAGCACGGTTTTTGTTATTCTTTTTTGTAGTTTGTCATGAATTTCCACATATGCATGCACTGTCATTGTTGTCAATAAATGCTTTACTGGATAATGACACCAGGGAGTGGAGACAGACGGGAGGCCATCAGCCTGGTGTACTTAATACTGGTCAAGGTCTTCATGACTCGGTTCCCAGTCCCACAGTCTCTGCTTCTCGCAAGAAGCAGAAGATTACACCATCCGTACCATCACGATCTTTTGCCGGGCCTTCTCCCCCGTTTCACCCCCAAACAGTGAGTGCACCCCACCAACCATCTTCTTCTGCAGCAAAACGAGGATCTGTTCCTGGATCAAAGGGAAAAAAACACAAACCAGTAAGTTGGTTTTGTATAGAATCTTGAGTGCTTTTTTTTTTTCTTTTTTCTTTTTATGTACGTTCACTGAGTTTATTGTGATTTGTTCTTTCACTTGCAGGGTCAAATATTACCTGGAGTCTCTTCGATGAAGCAGTACCCTTCCACTGGACCAGGTGGAAGGACTCAAGTGCCAAATAGAGCTGTCACGGGTGAGCATGCAGAAGGAGCATCATTTGACTCTTTGGTTGGTAGGAGAGTGCGGACAAGATGGCCTGATGATAATAACTTTTATGAAGCTGTTATCACAAACTACAATCCGGCTGATGTATTTACAAACCTGAATTACTTAGGCATTTGTTTTCCATTAATATGTTGCTTAAATGTTCACTTTTGTTCCTAACTTTTTCAGGGACGCCATAATCTTGTCTATGACATGGGGAGCGCAAATGAAACATGGGAATGGGTTAATCTTTCAGAGGTATATCTGTCCTCCTCTGGTGATAACTGATTTAATCTGCCTATTGGATTATTCTTTTTAACACTTACTTTTGGTACTTCATTTTTATAACACTTACTGTAAGATGGATGTTACATTATTTGATGTGTTTCTTTATCTCATTTTTTGTATTTTAGTCCTGGATATTGTGGCTGCTTCGTGGTCCACTTTATTGATGGTTAAAGATCGTAAAATATTGTGGTTCTAGGTTTAAGAAACTTGACAAAACCCAAATCGAGAGCAAAATTAAGTATGTAATGTGTGTTCAATACACCTGATTAGTGTAACACTGACATGTATAAAACAGAAACCCCTAGTGAAGCAAACAATATTTTCATTTGTTTTTAACTTTCATTTAATTCTCAATTGTGTTTCTGTGATTTTGGTAAGATGGAATACATGATTGTCCTATTTTCATGAATGTTTAATACAGCCTGGAATATGGTTTTAAAAAGTCTTGATATTGACATGTTTAACACTTGTTAATGATATATTGTTTTTGCTAATTCAGATGCAGTATTTTAACTGCAGATATCTCCTGAAGATATTCAGTGGGTTGGTGAGGATCCAGGAATCAATCATCGTGGGGGTTTTGGGGGCTCTGGTCATGGGATGAATAGGTCAGTTGGACGGGATGGTGTTCCTGGAGGTGGAAGAGGTAGGGGAGCTACAAAGGGGCAATCCAGAAAAGATTTTTTGTCATCACAAAATGGCATAGGAAAGAAGGCGCCTGATGATATACAAATACTTCACACAGACACACTAATCAAGGAGGTAATGGAAAGCATTTCAATTTGAACACTCTTTGAGATAGTTTTATCTTTTATGGTTTTAATTGATAAAGCAATAGATAGTCTTGCTGAGCCCTGATCACATGAAGTATAGCAGTTCACTTGCTGTCTCTATAAAGTTTCCGACTGCGTATTCTCCAGTGTAGTGAAAATCGTGGTTAAAAACTTGGAAACACACGATTTTGCCCACCATGTCCAATTTAGAGCCCATGTAAGATCGAGCTAGAGTGGGATTGGTGGAATCATTGTTGAAGATCGTGTAAATGGTCAAATCACAGTCTTTTTGTGTTGAGTCGCGATTTAGGGTGTGGGGTTCTGCATTACTCAAAACTCTTCTTGGGTCTATGGTTTCTGGGTGAAAACTCAAGCCCAATAAGTTGACCTCCTTCATGCACAATTGGTTTCATGTAATTACGTTATTGGTCTTGTGTTCCTCCTTTCTTCTTTTCTGCAAGCAACCTTTTTCCCCAAAAGAAAACTTGACCAATTGCTCGATCATACTAGAATGTAAAGCTGTGCAAAAGCATACCACTCGGTTTCACGTTTTTCTCCTTCACTCACAGTTGTAACTTTTTTTTCAATTATTTAAATTATTTGTTGTCGCACACACACACACATGTATTATGTCATAGTAGAATCTACTATATATGTTATAATCCCACAATTCTGATTGCTTGACCATACCATGATTTACAATGAGTTGTATCACAATCCCATGATTTACTATCTTGAGCCCTTTAGGATCCCAACCATAATCTCAATCTTTACTACCTTGGTATTCTCTATCCGCAAACTGCAAAACGTTCTACCTAATTACAAATATACCCTGATACACAACTGCGATCAGTTATTTTCTATGAGTAACTTCAAAGAGGCATTTTTTTAACACTGAACTAATATGGAACAGTTAATGCAAGATAAGTTATTTCGTATCACATTCTAATAATACATGGCAGCCCGTTGGAGTTATTTATTGCTTTTCACTCCTTTATTCCATATATTAAATTTCTGTGGTGAACTCACAGGTGGAGAGGGTATTCAGTGCAAATCATCCTGATCCCCTTGAAATTGAGAAAGCAAAGAAGGTATTGAAGGTAAGGGGACCATTTTATTTCTCTGCTATTATATGTACTTAAGGTTATTGACTTCTTTGAATTTCTTGCTTTTGGCGTGTATTACCTGATCTATATTTCATGTATTGCAGGATCATGAGCAGGCTCTTATTGATGCAATTGCAAGACTTAATGATCTTTCTGATGGTGAAAGTGGTACATCTCAGTTTCTGTATCTCATTGCAATACTTCTGATTCTTTGTCTTTTCCTAATTACCCTCTAAATGGTAGTAATTATACTTGTGGTAGCTGTGTGTAGTAGTCAACTCCAGACAGCGGTATAGCAGATCATACAGTGGCTGCTCCACTAAAGACAGTTGATAGAATGAAGAAACTTAGAAAAATGTGCAAAACCCTATCAATAATCCTAACGGTTTTAAACTCTAGTACCATAAACAAATGAACAATAGGAAACTATCAGCCCTCTGAAAAAAATCCATGAAGTTACTATAACCAAAGAAGTTTCTGTTTAGATTGAATTATTTGAATGATTTCTTTTCAAGCTTCCCTATAGACCCATTGAAGATCAGGAAAAACATCTCTCCTCCCTCCAAGAAAAAGAAAAAACATATACCAAACGTGAAAGTATATTACTAGCGGGTGGTGATGCTAAGATCAATGAAGCCTTTTCTTTGAATAAATTTCCAATATAATAAATGTGTTTGGCATTCCTGTAATCATGTTTGTCATTATGAGGATTTGGGGTTACCTTGCCTGTGTGGCTGGGAAAGAGGGAGAACCTATAGAAGCAAAAACAAATTGAAAGAAATGCTGGAAGGGTAGGCGGAGAAAATTCATCCAGTAATTATTGTCTTTTATTGTCTTGTTAGTGATTCTGACATGTAATTGAGTTCTATCCGGATCTCTCTGTAATGAAAGTCTTGATGTTGAAAATTCATCCAAACAGTATATTGATGTTGTTATGGTTGTACAGATGGGGCTGGACACCATTTCTCACATGCTCAATCAATGGATCGAGAGTGATGAAGAAGACGTGTTACTTTGTACAATGAGCAGAGGAGGCAATGTGGTGCGAAATTCTGGAAAAAAGGGTGTATTACTCTTGTATTATGACATAAAGATTATTACCCTCTCTAACAGTTTATAGCTGTAGGCATTATCTAGGATGGCAAATATTGTAGTTTGGTAATAATTATTTATTTCAGTTTGAAAGTTGACCTAGGACCAGCTGATACTTGTATAATTCTATCTCACTAGTGATTAATGTGTGGTAGTGTATAAATTCTTGTATTTGATGTGTCAAATTGACCTTTGGATCCAAATCTCATTAATGACGTTTCTTAGGAGTATTTTAAGTAGGTCATACTAGTCACCATAATTACATTAACGCTTTTAATTACTTATCTTCTCTTTCTAAAACCCCAAAGGAAAACACTGTAACGAGGACGGATTAGACTTAAGTCTGAAATAAATGCAAAATTCCCAAATTTTCAACTCGAACTTGTCACGTATTCAACTTTATACAACAAACACCATATATTCCCCTTTTTAATTTCTCCTAAGGCTAATTTCTTATTTTAATTCTGTAAAAAAAATCCGTTTATCATATTTTAACATTAGTAGTTGTTTTTTATTCTAATTTTATATGATACTTAATAATTTATTATGTTAGAATAAATAACAGATGTTATGACTATTCCACGAGACACCCATTTGTTATGACACAACGTTGTCTGGTAAATATTTAAAAGATATTAAAATAAATACTATTTATTTAAAAGATATTAAAATAAATACTATTGATATATCTTAAACAAATATTAGTGATAAAAAATAGTTTTTTAAATTTTTGGAAAAATGAAAAAAAAAATCAACTTTTTATAATGACAAGAACACAAATTCACTTAATATATACAAGGATGAAATACAATGTTGTTTTTAATAAAAATAAAAATAAAATACATCCATTTCAGAAAGACAGAAAATATATTTAATCTTAAAATACTTATATTTGCTGATTATAGATTAAACCGGTCCAGCTCGCGGGTTCGAACATGGGGCTAGGGTGAATTGAAGAACCCACTTAAATTTTTAAAAAGCTATTTTCTACAATCAGAACCTAATTTCCATTCTCTCTGTTGCCGCTTTCGTCCACTTGGACACACACACACACACACACACTCCTCTGTAACACTCGTCTACGTGCTGATCCTCCGTCGTCGTCGGTCCTCCTCCGGCAGTCCTTCTCCGGTGATCGTCATCCTCCTCCATTCATCGGTTCTTAAAGTTGGTGATTCGTCTACCATTTCGTCAATTCGTCTGCGGCTACTCCTCCTCCGTCGTTGGAGGTTGCTCTTTCGCCGTGAGTCGTTGCGCGTCCGTTATTGCTCTGTTGGTTCTCTTCGTTGTGTTCTTTGTGTTCCTCAGCGACTCTCTCCGTTCCGGCGTCAGTCCTTCAGCATTCGTCTGTTGCTCCTCTGCTATTATCCTCCGGGTAGGATTAGTTTGTTAAGTCTAGTTTGTTAACTCGTCTTTTTTATTTTCAATTTGATTTCGAATGTCTTGAGGACCTGTAACAGAAGTTAAATTATACACTCCGTATTTGGTCTCTACTCTGTTGACATCCTCTGGAATCTGTTATGCTATGTCAAAGAGAGTGTATGTTCTGTTCTATTTTTTTTAGTGAAATGATGTCTTGTTTTCTCTCTTTCAGTGTTCTGTTTGGATAGGTACCTTATGTTTCCTTTCTTCCTGTTCTTTTTTTTTTCTCGCAATTAATATTGTTTTATTCTTATTATTGCGGAATAGGATATCTATATGCTAACATCTATGCCTTACTGTTGTTATTTTGTGTGATCGTCTTTATATTTCAGCAGTACGCGTCTAAATAAATATTTATTATGCACTTTTCCATTTGATTGCCAGAGTTATGTACCTTCTAATATACACAGTTCAGTGAAAATTTGGTTCCAAATCGTGTTTCTTTCATTTGTACTCCCTGAGTATGGAATTTGACATTTCCCTTGACTTTTCAGTTTTACGAGCAACATGTTATTTTGAATATTAATTTGATTACATCCCATGGTTCAACAATAATGTTGTCCTGTACATTCAGGCAATTCTATTTTTATCTTTCTTGAATAGGAGATAATGTGCAAATGGGATATGCTAATTATTATTATTATTGTTGTACAATTTGGCCTAATGAGATGTTATGCAATTTCTTTAGTGACTTCTTTATCTTCTTTCATCTTCTCAGTTCCAAACTAATCCAATATGACTCGCGGAATAAAACATCGGAAGAAAGCCAAGAGCAAAAACAAGGTTAAATCTCCTTCCCTATACAAAGTTGTTTTTTATTACTATTATTATTATTATAAGCTCACTTCATTATGGTCTTTTGTGGACTATTTTCATTGTTTTTCTTTACTTTTGTTTAAATTTATGGAAAAAAAATCAGGGCTCTAAGAAAGAGAGTGGGTCTTCTTCATCTTTGGTGCCACAAATTCCAGCGAAGGTGTGGCAACCGGGGGTGGATAAGTTAGAGGAAGGTGAAGAGCTTCAGTGTGACCCTTCTGCTTACAATTCGCTTCATGCCTTTCACATTGGATGGCCCTGTTTGAGGTCTTTTTCCTGGCTCTTATTTCTGTTCAGTCATTTGTGTTTTTGGTGTTCTGTTTGAATCAGAATCGAGAAAAACTTTGAGCTTTTTTTGATAAACTAACCTGTTTTTCTTTTGCTTGTACTGTTGTTTTTGATAATAATGAAACCATAAGTTGTTATGTAAAGTTCCTTTCGAGTTGACATTGCAATTCAATTGAGAATCTTGGCCAACTTTACAGGGCATTTGCTTTACTTTCTGCTTAGTATCGGTAATTCTTCTATTTTTGCTTGTCATCAGTAAGTAATCTTCTACTTATGTTTTGGGACATTTGACAGCTTTGATATTCTACATGACTCTCTGGGCTTGGTTCGAACAGAATTTCCACATACGGTATATTTCATGGCAGGGACTCAGGTCAGTGTTGTTTCTTATATTTATTTTTGTTTGAGGATGTTTCATTATTGAAATTGAAGGTGGTTGGTATTCATGAGCAATATCACATGGGGTAGCATATATTAGGTTTTGTGGTTATAAGAAAACTTTCCTTTAGAGGGCTTTTGAGTTTTGAAAACAATTTTTTTTTCTTTATTATAATTTGTAATTATTTCGAGAAGAGTTAACTTGCTATGCGTTAAGTTAACGCATAGCAACAAATAGTTATTTGGTCACTTGCTTTGCTTCCTTTGTCTTTTTTCATGTTGCTTCTTTTGATTGAGAAACTCATGTTATGGAAATGCATGAGCCACAGGCAGAGAAACCTTCTTGGAATTCTATTGGAATTTTTAAAGTATCAAATATTTCTGGAAAGAGACGGGAACCGGTACCTAAAGTTGAAACCGATGACTCTGAAATGGATGAGGATAGTGATAGTGATGCTGATAGGGAGGATGAAGATGAAGGTGTTGTTCAGGGTCCCAGTTTGCAGGTATCTTTCTCTTCATTTTAGTATTTATCGTTTCATTTGTTCACTGCTTTAGATTTGATTATTCTATCTTTTTCATGCCTTGGTTGACTACAGTTACGAAAGGTTGCACACCAAGGATGTATCAACCGTATACGCTCCATGCCACAAAATCCCCATATATGTGCAGCTTGGGCTGATACCGGTCATGTACAGGTTAGACTTTTAAAGATTTGGTTTTCTAATTTGTCATAAATTTCAAGAAAACGTTTCCTTGTGTCTTTGGAATTAAAAATTAGGGCAAATTCATGTGATTTGGCAATGTTCATTATGTTATGTGATAAAATGAATGAAAGTAAAACTGCCATATAATGGAAAAGTGTTGTTTCATAGTCATATCGACTTTGTTTTAAGACAGTGTAATGCTAAATGTTCACGAAATGACTCGTGGCTAAGGCTAAGATTGACTATTATCTTAAGTCCTAGTATTTTATGGTTTTGGATGCTATTTCTGAGTTACATTACACTACAAATTCTTTTTTAAGTTTTCTGAGATGTATGGATTGGACCTTGACTAAGGAAATATTTGGTAAAATTGCTAGTGATTTTCTAAATAAGTAATTAGATTAGTTTTCTTAGTTTAATCTGAAACGAATTTAGATTCTATTTGTTCATGAAAGGAGCTCTTATTTGGCACTTTTAAGTTCTTTGCAGTGTCAAAATTTTCCTTCATGTTTTCCGAAGGCTTATTTTAATTTCACAATTATCTTCCAAAAATGCAACTAAGACAAAAGGTTCATAAAGGGAATCTGGGGAGTATATTATTTGATGGTTCAAGTTCTTTTCAGCCAATTGTATTGTCCAGTTTTATTTTGAATGCTATTATTTGTCTATGAGTTGACAACCCAGATTTTGATATTGCTAGTTGAGCCATTGTATATGTTCAGCATTTCCACAATGTTCATTTCCTTCACTAATCAGTGGGCTTGTACTGCACCCTTGTATAATAAAAGAATTTGCATCAAAGGTTATAGAAGATTTTAAAGATTTAGTTATTGACTTAAGGAAAATTAGGGACAAAAAGAACATGCTTTATGGTCAAAGATGAAGAAAGGGAGATTTCACCAATTCCTTGAGAAGTAACTTTGGGTTCACTGGCTAAATTAATAACATGAGGAATTTTAGGATGAGAAGTGGAAGAAAATAAGGAAGCATTATGAGAAATGTGATCAAAAGCACTTGAGTCATTTATCCATAGTCTTAAACATTCCAAGGTTTGAGAGATGCAAAGGGTGTGCTTGGCTACCCGACTTTGAACAGAGATATTTTTTATATTCTTCATTAGAAAATGTGGTTCAATCTTATTGGATTGAAGATGTTTGTTGTCTTGCTAGGAAAAGTATTCAACGAGAAACATTTATTTTGAATGTGGCCAATTCTTTTACAAAAGAAACATTGAGGACGTTTGTATTCACCTTGAGAAATGGAAGACAATTGCTAACTACCCACCTTGAGAAATGGAAGACATTGCTAACTACCTATATTAAATACCTATGTTAACAACTACCTATATTTCATACCTATTTTAACATTAGCATAATTAAATTTCTGAAATTATTAAATTATTAGCTGCTATGGTTAAACATTGTGGAGTGTATTTTCTGTCTTCTCTTTTATCAGAAAATTTATTTACCGTTCCAAGCCATGCCTTCTTTTTATATAGTTTGATACTTGAGAACAATTTGTAGGTCTGGGACCTAGGCTCTCATCTCAATGCTCTAGCTGAGACCGAAACAGAAGGTGTCCAAGGAGTTGCAGCAGTTTTTAATCAGGACCCATTGCATAAATTTAAACACAAAGACGAAGGTTATGCTATAGACTGGAGTCCTCTTGTTTCTGGAAGGCTTGTATCTGGTAATCTTTAGTTCTACTTTTTTTTCAGTTTATCTATATTTTTTTATTTTTCCCTGGTATGTCTTCATATTTTGTGATATTTTTGTGATATTAAGCATCTTCATTTTTAAGGGGATTGTGATAATAGCATTTATCTGTGGGAGCCTACATCTGCTGGAACATGGAATGTTGATAATGCTCCATTTACTGGACATGCTGCTAGTGTCGAAGATCTGCAAGTACGTGTACTAATCTCTCACGTTACTAGTTTGTCTTTATTTTTAAATGTGATAGTTGTAATGTTCAATTGCAGTGGAGCCCTACAGAACCTCACGTTTTTGCTTCTAGTTCTGTGGATGGAAATATTGCTATATGGGATATCCGTTTGGGGAAGTCACCCGCCGCATCTTTTAAAGCACATAATGCTGATGTGAATGTCATATCATGGAACAGGTATTGATTAGTACATAATTCTATGGTGTTCCATGAATTGCCATTCTAGATCTCTTCATTACTTTGTGTGCTATATTGTACTGAGCAGGTTGGCTAGTTGTATGTTGGCCTCGGGAAGTGATGATGGGACTATTTCTATTCGTGATCTCAGACTGCTCAAGGTATAGGTAGTCATCATAACGATCAAAAAGATGGTAAACATGCTTCATTTGATGCATTATGGGGAAGAAATATTATTGTGGGAGTATGATTTAGAAAGTAACTTTCATGATGTTTGATTTGTTTCAGCTTATTGATTTACTTTTTGTTGTTATTAAAGCTGACATGAAAAGAGCATTCACTTATGTGCAGGAAGGAGATTCTTTGGTAGCACATTTTGAATACCACAAGCACCCAATCACATCCATTGAGTGGAGTCCACATGAAGCCTCTTCATTGGCCGTTTCATCTGCTGATAATCAACTTACGTAAGTACAACTTTTGATACTATTCAGAGAGATTTAGTGGTAAAATAGCTGAACTTTTGTTGGACACAGAAATTTATGGTATCCTTGGATCCAAATAGCTGACTGATACCACTTGGTGGTAAAATCCTTAGTTTTTTGGTACTTTATTATGATGTGGGATTTAAATAGTTTTATAACCTTTCACACAGAATATGGGACCTTTCATTAGAAAAGGATGAAGAAGAGGAGGCTGAATTTAAAGCTAAAACCAAAGAACAAGTTAATGCTCCTGAAGATCTGCCTCCCCAACTATTATTTATTCACCAGGTAAGTTCATCCAAATGCCCAACTCTGTTTATCTGAATGGTAGAATAAACTCCCAGATTAACTGTTCATTCGTTTGTTTTTTCCTTGAATTAAAACAGGGACAGAAAGACCTGAAGGAATTACATTGGCACGCACAGATTCCTGGAATGATTGTTTCTACTGCAGCAGATGGATTCAACATACTTATGCCTTCAAATATTCAGACCACACTGCCATCAAATGGATAAGCTGTTTCTGTGCAATCTACTTGAATATTGGAGAAACTTTCTTTGTACTCTTTTTTTGCCTTTGTTCTTGTTGTTTCCTTTTTCGCCCATGCTCTGGCTTTGTATGCTTCACTTGATTTTGATGCAATTTTCGTGTATGCTGTCTAAACTGATGCTCATAGTAAGGTTAGAATGGAAACAAACAGGCTAATTTACCCGAATATTTGTCTTAATTTTGTCGTTATATTGGTACGGAATTTTGATAACTAGGATGTTAAATTTTTATGTGAACTTGTGTGATTCCCCTCTCCATAGTCTAATCACATGGAAAAAGACTCCTAAATATCTTCATATTCAATGTAAGTATTTTAAGGATTAAATATATTTTCTGTCTTTCTGAAATGGATGTGTTTTATTAAAAACAAAATTGTGTTTCATCCTTGTATGTAAATTAAGTGAATTTGTGTTCTTGTCATTATAGAAAGTTGATTTTTTTTTTCTTTTCTCCAAAAATTTAAAATAATTTTTTGTCTCTAATATTCGTTTAGGATATATAAATAGTAATTTTTTAATATTTTCTAAAAATTACCTGGTTACTTGTCTCGCAACAAATGGGTGTCTGAATGAATAGTCATCAAATCTCTAATTCTAAGCAATTAGTAAGTACAATATAAAATTAAAATAAAAAACAGCTACTAATGTTAAAATATGGTAAAGGGATTTTTTTCTTACAGAAATTAAAATAAGAAAATTAGTCGTAGGAGAAACTAAAACTATCTTTAAGTGAAAGGGGAATATATATCAAAATTAAGTTTTCTCTTTTAAGTTAATTACGTGTTCGCGTTGAAGGACGCGATATATATATAGTAAATTTGTCCTTCTTCTTCAACAACGATTCATGTCATTATCAATGTAAGAAAAACATCATACGAAAACTATGCTAATTTATATTTGTATACAAAAAATTGTATGGAGTTATTGGGACAAAAAAACAGAATTATCTAGTACGTGTTTTTTTTTCTTAATAATTGTGTCGCTGCTGTTTTGGCGTAACATCTGATGTCTAAGTCAATCCTTAAATTGTTATTGGACCAGACACGTACACGAACGCCTTTCTGTAACAGTAATCACGTAAAAGTGATAAAATCTGATTATTTTTTGTTAGATCGTTCCATTGAACTCATCTTTTACTTTTGATACTAATTTTTGGATTAAGTTTTTACTCTTAGATAAAAGTTATAAGTCTCGATTTGGTGGGATGATCGATTGAATATATTAAAAAATTGGGATAAATATGTTTTTGGTCTTTTAATTTTCGGTGAAATTTGAAATTAGTCCATTTTGAAACTTTGGACCAATTTAATCTTTCATCTTTTAAAATATGGGAATCTAGTCTTTTTAATCAAATTTTGTTAAGTTTATTTGATATTTCAAAGTACGTTTTATAATAGCATTTGACTTAATATTAAAGCAAAAATGTGTCAACATTATAAACAACTCAAATACAATCGTGCAATGTATACAAAACATCAAATAAATCTAACAAAATTTGATTAAAAAGACTAAATTTACGTATTTCGAAAAAATGAATAACTAAATTGGTTAAAAATTTTAAAATAAACTAATTTCAAAATTTACTGAAAATTTAGGGACCAAAAACATATTTAACCCAAAAAAAATTGATACTCAATTGAATAAAAAAATTATGTAAATAAAAATAAATTATAAATTTAAATAAAAAAATTAAATTGCTTATTAAACATATTAATAATTTAAAAAAAATAATAATGTGGATAATAACCAGAACAAACAATGACAATATTATTAAAAGATCGTTATTATTGAAAGTTAATATATTAAAGAAATAATTGATATTACTTAAAACTGAACAATTAATTACTCTTAAGGAAAAAAAATTATTTTATTTAAATTCTTATCTGTCTAAAGAACCTATTAAAACGCTAATGTCCAGAGGTACACAATGAAATATCATATATTTGAAGACACTTAATGATACTAGTTATTGCATTAATATGTGATGTTAATAAAACATTTAAAAGACATTAAGAAGAACCCAAATAAGAAAAATATTTAATGATTCACAGAAATTCCATTTATTTAATTTATATTGCAAAAGTGTTGAAGTTTGTCTAATTTATGTGAGTTCAGAAAAAGAACTGGCAAAGCGCACTAAGGCTGTTAATAGAGTACTGTGTTGAAGCAGAAGAAGACACTGTTTTTGTTCATCCAAATTCATCAGAAAATCCACTCTCACAACCATCTGTTACTGAATTCTTCATCCAATCCATTGGTGATCAATGGCTTCTGTGCAGATCCTGTGTGCATGCACAAGTAGTAGCCAGGTTCAACACCAGGGTTCGATCAGATACAGATATGGATACCCCAGTGAGAAGATGAATGAAAAAAGGTGTTCAGTCAGAGTTGAAGGTGGGAATGGAATGGTTCTTTCAAGTTCAGAGGAAGAGAAGAGAAAGCTGAGAGTGTTGGTGGCTGGTGGAGGCATTGGTGGCCTTGTTCTGGCTCTGGCTGCAAAGCACAAAGGGTATGCAGTGAAAGTGTTTGAGAAGGATTTGAGTGCTGTTAGAGGGGAAGGTAGGCACAGAGGCCCAATTCAACTCTTGAGCAGTGCCCTTGCTGTGTTGGAAGCCATTGATCAGAGTGTTGCATGGCAGATAATGGAGGCTGGCTGTGTCACTGCCAATAGGACTAATGGCCTTGCTGATGGTCTATCTGGAGAGTGGTAATTTCTTATGTTTCTTCATGTTCTTCTCTCTGATTGCTGTTCTTTGAAGCACAACATGAAACTTCAATAAGACAACATGGTATATGCTATATAGTATAGGACAAAGCATAGATACTGTTTTTTGACTGTTTTTTTTTGTATTGTTCTTTGATTAAAATTGGAGTTTCATTTCATCTCAGAAATTTTTGTTATAAAGGTGTGCATGCACTAAAAGATTACTCTGATTACCTATGTGAAACTCCAATTCTAACAGGAGAATAATGCCAGAAGAAGATCCTGAAGAACTCTGTCTAAGTTCTGTCATATATCAGACACTATTTAAATTTAGGAGTACTAGAAATACACTCTCCATCTGCAATTGGTTAAAAATTATTGGAAACTAGGAATCATGGGAGAGACTCATTACATAAGAAGTAAAATCCAATCCACAAAACCTTGTGATTTCCAATAAGTTTTGGTCAGTAATAAAACTTGTATTCAAAAGATTGTGTTGCTAGCATTTTCATTTTAGTCAGTATGTGTTTGAATATGGTTGAAAGAAACCACTGTACTGTGGCATGCTAATTATGTTAGTTACTATGTTAACTTGGCCTTCTGAAGGCTTGTACTTGAAAAAGTCTTCTGTGAGATCTTAGATTATTGCAGTTTTATTTTCTATACATTGCTTATGACCATCTCAGAAGGTTTTAGGTGGTTTAATATACAAATTTTGTTTTATTGTCACTCTCTTTTCTTTTTCTTTTTTCCATTTCAGGTTCGGTGAGTTTGATCTTTTGACTCCTGCTTCAAGGAAAAGGCTTCCTCTTACCCTAGTCATATGTAGGATGACACTGCAAGATATATTAGTGAATGCAGTTGGTCCAAACATACTAAGAAACAAATCTAAAGTTGTGGATTTTATTCAGGAACCTAGCAAGGTTTGAGTTTCTCTGAACAACTAATTTCTGATTGCACAAGACTTGTGTTAGTGTTTTTCTGATTTTTGACGTTTTTTCCACTCACATCAGGTTAGAGTGATCCTTGAAAATGGTGAGCAACATGATGGTGATATCTTAATAGGAGCAGATGGAATATGGTCAGAAGTAAATTATACCACCCTTCTCTTCCAGTTTTGTTTTCAAGCCAGTTCCTTGTTTTTCTTGCTTTTTCCATTCAATCTATTATGTTTTGTTTTCTCAGGTTCGTTCGAAACTCTTTGGGCGCCAAGAAGCAAATTACTCAGGTTTCACATGCTATAGTGGATTAACAAGTTATGTACCACCATATATTGATACAATTGGGTAGGTACTTCATTCCCAAATAACATGTTAGGACAAGGTTAATAAGCTATTCTACTGTTTGAAGTTTCTGATTTGGTGATTAATTGAAGGTATCGGGTGTTCTTGGGCATGAACCAGTACTTTGTTGCTTCAGATGTTGGCCATGGAAAGATGCAATGGTATGCTTTCCACGGGGAACCCCCTTCAAATGTCCCTTTCCCAGAAGGTATGTTTACCTTGTGTTGTATGGAAATTGGATTTCTGTTGTCTATCTGTCAAGTTTTCAGAATATAGTGATGGATACTGATTTTAATGTTTTAAAATATATTCAAAGTTTTTTTTATATATCAACATCAGTGTATTTTGAGGTCTCAATAGAGAAACAAATACCAAAATCTCAGCAGAGAATCTGGATTTGTGCTGTGTGTATCAATTGCTATGGTGGTTGAAAATTTGAAACAAGTTCATTTGTCCAAGTTTCAGCAGGTAAGAAGAAGAGGATTTTGGATCTCTTTGGTAATTGGTGCAATGAAGTGATTGCACTCATATCAGAAACACCAGAGAATATGATTCTGCAGAGGGATATATATGACAGAGACATGATAAACACTTGGGGAATTGATAGAGTGACTTTGTTGGGTGATGCAGCTCATCCAATGCAACCAAATCTTGGTCAAGGGGGTTGCATGGCAATAGAGGTTGGTCATCTGCAACATTCAACATCCAAAATGAAATGCATTTCCTTCAGAATACACAATTCTGGCAGCATTAATATATATATATATAGTGCTTCATGTATAATATATACGTTATAACTAAAATCTTCATTTTGTTTATTAATGTGCCTTATTTTCAGTTTCATTCCTCTATAAAACTATAGCTATACCTAAGTAGCTAACCTCTTCAGGAATAAAACAAGAATCAAAGGTGTGAAATGTATTCTCTTAATTTCCCTTCTTCTGTTGTAATACATTTTCAGGACTCTTACCAATTGATACTTGAGCTTGACAAGATTTCTGAACATGACCCTGATGAGTCTGAAGTTATCTCAGCCCTTAGAAGGTATCATATTTGTATTCTCTTTTGTTTTCCTCTTTGGTATGTCATTTGTTATTTTAAACAGAAAATGATTCTCCCTTTTGATACCATCTGAATGTGAAAAGCATCACATTCTCTTACAACTCCTAAATGTGTTGTCACCTTAATTCATGACCCTGAAACTGGTATGCTGATAATTTGGTTGAACTTTTGTGACTTCATCTTTTGTTAGATATGAGAAGAAAAGAATTCCAAGAGTAAGGGTGCTACACACAGCTAGCAGAATGGCATCAAAAATGCTAGTCAACTATCAACCCTACATTGAATTTAAATTTTGGCCCCTTTCAGTATGTCCTCTCTTCATCTTCATCCCTGCAGAATTTAATTGAGACAAAATTTAGATGCAGTTTCTTATGTTCTTTCAATATTGTTCTCAAAGTAGAATCAAAGTTTCAACTTGATAGCTCATACAGGAACGTTTCCATTAAAGCTCATAGTGACTTATGCAGGCAATTGTTCCCACAAGACAAGTTTTTCCACTCCAACCTGTTTGATAATTTGTTTTTGCCCTCATAGGACAATTTTCTTAAAGAATGTAAAAAGATGTAATAGAGAACAATTTGGAACTTATTTTATCATTTCATCTTCTACTATATACACTTTTTCTTATAATATACTCACTGACACAAAAATGTAACATTTCAAAACAGAAAAAACAGTCCTAAACAGAGGCAAAAGTTAAGACTCATGAGATTATGTACTTGGTAAAAGCTTGAAATATTTTTCTTCTGTGAAAATATTTTTCTTTCTGAAAAACGTCTGTATTCACCATTGAATAAGAGAATAGCAGCAAAAAGCATCTAAAGAACTGCATATAAAGTTTTGTCCATTTAAATGTGTAAAATCTCCAATTCTATCTACTCACCAAAACAAAAATGTTGTGACACTTGACCTTTTGATCTTCAGAATAATATAACAAATATGCAGATAAAGCACCCTGGAATTCATGTGGCTCAAGCCCTTTTCAAGTTCACTTTTCCACAGTTTGTTACTTGGATGATGGCAGGACATGGGTATCAACTTTGCAGAATTCATTTGAACCCTCTTTCTTGTTTTTCATATGAAGTTTTGAATATTGATTTTGGTCTCTTTTTTCAGGCTGTGGTGAACACACACATGCAACATGATGAAAAAAAAAGGGTCATCAATTTTAACATGATAATAACAGTTGAAGTTAATTTTATTGGGGTGTGTAGGATTTTTTTCTATTATGTATTGAGGGTGAAAGAAAGTGTAATTATTGATTTCAATAATGACATAGATCTTTGAAGAATTAAAACAACCTTGATTTTCATAAAGGGTAGGAGTGATTGAATCTTTGTTGTTGTGATGTGTAGTGGAAATGGCTTTGTATTATGAGTCGCATGGATTGTGTATAGTGTGTGGAATGTTTTACACCAAAATATGGAATTGCTTTTGCAGAGACACAGGATGGTGATGATAATGATGATGTCTTGCCACTGTTATACTTTCATTATTAAAAAGTTAGATTAAAAAAATAAGACTATCGATATTGAATGTTGATGTTTAATGTCAAAATGATAAAAACAACATTATAAATTGTTGGGATTTGGGGTTTTGGAAATATAACAGACATACATAGAAGAGGTTATCATTTTCTTTTATTTATGTCATATATATATATATATATATATATATATATATATATATATATATATATATATTATATAATAA
>Ga0099823_1001702_pt1 | contig 18794 bp, 5 predicted proteins | sample CowpearedBW_FD_76831 | JGI IMG/M metagenome (GOLD analysis project Ga0099823, IMG submission 76831) | Root nodule microbial communities of legume samples collected from California, USA - Cow pea red BW | ecosystem: Host-associated > Plants > Roots > Nodule | place: USA: California | collected...
ATTTTATAATATATATATATATATATATATATATATATATATATATATATATATATATATAGTTATTTTTACAAATCACTCCCTTAATTAGCTATGGTGAAGGCTAACCATAAGATACATGATGTAATGAAGGAAACTTGTTTGTAATATATTTGGAGATGTCTTGAAGAAACAAAGTCTAAACACATAATCAATAGAAAGTGGGAACACATTGGCTAGGAAAAAAAGATCAACCTTTAAAATAGAAAATTTGTTGTTTTTAATCAAAATATTTTATTAGCATAAAAATGACATTAATAAAGTGTGATTGTTATAATGTAAAGCTCTTTACAATGTCTAAAAATTTTATATATAAAAAAACTATAAAAATTTTTGTATATGAATTAAAATACCAAATTACGTCCCCCCTAGTACTACGAGCGGTGGTTAAAAGAGAAAAAAGCAGACCCCAACTAAAAAGATAAAAGTAAAGCAATTTTAGTTAATTATTGGTTTCTTAACTAATATGAAGTTTAAAAAGGAAAAGTAATATTGTAATCTTGTCTACTATATTTTCTTCCAAATTCTCTTTATTAATTTATAAAGAAAGTAATGGAGGAAAAATTAAATAATTTAATATTTTGAAAATTTTGAAAATGCAAAATAAATAAATTATTTCATATCAACCTTAAATATAAGTGAATGTGACCTAATTTTATTTCATTTAATCGGCGATCCTTAAATTTATCTCATTTAATTTAGAATTGAATGGTAATGTTTTTTTTTTTTTTTCTATTGTAGTTTGGTATAATCAAAATTTATGGGGAGGTGCTGCTGTTCTTCCATAACAAGAAATCATACCTCATCCACACAGCACACTCATTGATTATGGATGAGAAGTTAGGTTAGTGTATTTAATTTATTCCTTGGGTTTTGCACAAACTTTTAATGATGCATATAATCCTCAGGCACTACATTAATGCATACTATAAATTTGTACACGGGGCAGTTGAAACATTACTTGATATTCTTTACCAAACCCACCTTCTTCCTTCAGCATTTTTTTTTTTCAAATATGCTATTTATGAATTAAACATTTTTTTATTTAAAAAAATATAAAACTAAAGCAACATGATTTCGTCCATATTTTAAAAAAGAAAAAGAAAAGGAAAAAAATTGTACATGTACAGTTGACAAGAATCTATCTTTATTAACTACAAGTTGAAGATCGAGAAGAAGATTTTGGACGAAGTGAAAAAAGAGTTTTCATGAGGCAAAGGTTTTTGAACATAGTATAAAGCGTTAAAGAACATTGAAAATGTTTTGCTTGGCCTCTGATGTTTCTTAACGTTATTGTATCGATTTGAAAGTAAAAGTTGAGATGTGTTGGGTTGAAACGAGCATCGTATTCGTTCTTCTTTTTGCTTTAATGAAACACCGGAATGAGTATCTGTCATGCACCGATGATCCACTATGTGAAGCAGTAAAATTTTTAATGATGGAACCGTTGTGCTTTCGCTTTCGTCGTTCCTCATGCACATTGCATTCAATTAGTAGTGATCCCAGCTCAATCTTCAAACTGCTACACTACCAAGTCAAGATCTCTCAGTGTCACGCTCAAACACGCATGCTTACGTTTCTTTCGAACGTTCATCTACTCTTATCGTGTTGAAAGTTTTTCATCGACAAAAAATAAAAAAATTAACAATTTCATAATAATATATAAGTAGAGACAAACCTCCTCTCACGTATCAGTTTTGTGAGATCGAATTAAATTTAAATCTTAATTTTTAATGTAGTAAAGTGCTTAATCAATATTAACTTTGACGTTATAGCCGCAGTATGCTTTCACTTGAAGTTCAGTTTTCACACTGGGTCTTCTTTGGGGACACAGTGACCCTTGTCCTAAATTTTTGTGGACAATTGATAAAGATGTGATACACAGTAGATGTTCATGTTTGATATCAAGTACCAAACACATGGGGGAGTTGGGGAATACAAGGATTTCAATAATTCCATAATTTTCGGTATGACATGTACCACTATAATTGTTGTGAACCCTTCTTAGTGATATCATAATACTATAAAGCATTATGAGTAATAGGAAACAGTATCTTACCAACTCATCATGTAGCAGTACTAAGAATCCAATAATAATCCCAGACCCTTTTGTAAATTGAACCGTTTTCCAATCATTAAAATGATAGAACATAACTGGTTATGTATGTTATGTAATTAACATTGTTAATTTCCATGATTCAGATGAGGAGTGAAAAGAAAGTTCTGAATTTTTCAACCACAACTGCAACCCACACAGCATGCAATCATGTTCAAGTGGTCAAGTGCTCTGTTCTAGCATCATTGACATCATGTGTGTGCATATTGGATCTTGCTTCATTCCAACTTCCCTTTCCTAATGTCGTAAAGAATAATTTAGCAGACACATTCCAAATCTGTCACGTACAAAAACTTAATTAATTAAATGACTAGAATGAATTTTTGTGCAGAAGATCCGAGTCGATACAACTGTAGAAGCGTATGAGATTTGAGTTCACGAGTTGAAATTGCAGGGAGTGTGTGTCCTTGGAAGTGATAGAAAGAAGGAGGGTAGTGTATTTTAAAATGGAGCAAAAGGAAAGACAAAGGGGTGATTAGACGTTCAGTTGAAAGAGAACAAAAATCGCAATTTGTGTGCTCAAATTTTGAGATGAGCTTAGAAGTGAAGCCAAGGTGCATGGACACACTCTCATTATTATAGTTTAATTTGTTAGAGTCTCGTTTGGACATTGGGCAACAATAGCTGTCCCGTGAACTCCTCCCAGACCAATACAAGAGCATGTTTTGGGGGGTTTAAGGACCACCTCATCCTTCACTTCACATGCCTTTGTATATATCTGGAAAAACCCTCTAATTCTCCTCCCTCTCTACAATTTATCAGCATGCACAATCTGGATCCTGTGTCTTTTTGTCTCCTCATCGACTCTTCTCGTGTCAACAATAATTCAACCACAACCAAACATTCACAACCACCCAAACTCACAAATAACCACTACAAAACATACATACACACACAACATCAAACTCAAAACAAAAAAGTTAACAGTAATCATAACAACAACAACAGTCATGAGTCATGAGTCATGGTTGGAGTAAATAATAATCATCATCTTCATATAAATTAATATACCTTCTTCTTCTTCTTAGTAAAACCCATAACTCCCAACTTTTCTATGAATTGAAAAAAATACATAACTTAATTTTCAAACTAAAAACAAATAATTCAAGGGGCTAAGTTTTCTTAGCGCTTTTGACACTTTAGCTTTGATTGATTTCCTATAGAGGTGATTCTTATTCAGAGATATTCTCAATCGGCAATGGTCCAGGCCATGTCGTTCTGGAAGATCCAGTGGCAAACCTCGATCCGACCCGGGGCGGACCCGAGAGAGAGAAAGGCTCCGTGGGTGGGGCTCCAATCGGAGGTGTCCAAGTGACAGATGGCAATGCCGTGGTTGATCTTGGTCTTCGTTTTCGGGTCGAGAAGATCCGCTTGGTAGAGCCGAACCTTAGGAACCGCGTGGCAGTAATAGAGGAGGTACGGGAACAGGCTCTGGTGGCAGGACACGGATTGGGTGACTTTACCACCGTTGATTCCCGTAACGGGTCCCACCATCACACTCTTCTTCGACCCCTTCACGTTCTCCGTGCTCCGAACGGCGACGTTTCGCCCTAAAACGGACGTGGCGAAGTCGATCATGTCCTCCAGAGACCCAACGCACCGTTTCGTCTCGCCGCGACTCGGCGCACGCTCGCATTCCTCCAAGCTCTCGCGCATCATCCTCTCCATGGAACCGTTATCGGAGGCTCGGAACACGCGCTTCAATTCGTCCATCTTGGAAACGGAAAACGGTAATTTGGACAAAATGCTCCGGGGCAAAAACGACCTTTCCGGCATTTTATCTCTTATGTCAGGCATCGGCATCACCGTTCCTTCCTTCATCATCTTCTCCCTGAAGAATTTACCCGGCTCCACCCACTTATTTACCATCTTGCCACTCGCCGCGGTTGCCGAAACGCTCAGCGTTGTGCTCACGTTCGTGTACTTCGAGAACGAGAAAGTGGGGCCTTCTTTTGAGTACTCCTTGAAGGTGTTGTTCACGCCGTACGAAGTGAAACCCACCTTCGTGCCGCCGTTCGAGGATTTCGCGTACGAGATGAACGCGTCGGTGCCTTCGTTGAAGGATTTGCCGTAGGTGCTGAACCGATGTCGGCGGCGTTTGCGGATTTCGCGTACGAGCTGAAGGAGTCGGCGCCCACGTTCGCCCTGTCGCGGTAATTGGAGAACTTCTCGACGGCGCCGTTTCCGCCGGCGGCGTAGTTGGAGAACGTGTTGGTGGGGTTGTTCATGTCGACGCCGTAGCCTTTGAAGGTGTCGTTGGGGGCATTTGCGTTTTCGGCGTAGTTGTTGAACCCGGAGCCCACAACGTTGGACCCTGTCCCGTAAGAGTTGAACGTGTTGGTCGGACCGTTGCCGTTTTTACCGTACGAGGAGAACGATTGCTCTCCGGCATTGCCGTTTTCGGAGTAAGAATTGAACGACTGGGTTCTCCCGTTGGCGTCGTCGGAGTAGGAGGTGAAATCGAGATTCGGGACGTTGGTCTCGTCAGAGTAGCGCTTGAAATCGCCAGTTCCGCCTGTGGCTCCGGCGGCGTAAGTGTGGAAGCTCTGCTGCACCACGTTCCCCTCGGTGCTGTAGCTCAAAAAACTGTCCTTGTGCCCGGCGGAGTCCCTGCTGTAGCGCCGGAAATCGTTCACCGGAATATTCTCCCCTTCTGAGTAGTTCTTGAACGAATCCACTCCACCGGGTCGACCCGTTCCGTAGTTGGTGAAGTTCTTGTCTCTGTACACAGCGAAGTTGGCGTCTTTGTCGTGCTTCTCAAGGCTGGACCCCACCTCCGGGAAGCAGAGGAGCTTCGCGGCGGCGCAGAATTCCGGCAGCCGCTGGTCAAGCGCGTTCTGAGCCGCGAGTTTCACAAACGCCGCGGACTCCACCGCACTCAGCGGCGACGCCTTGGACAAAATAAACGGAGGCTTGGGCAGCGTGCTGCGGATCTCTTTGTCCCAATAGCGAATCGCGTAGGCTTTGGGCGTGAACGGGTTTTTGTCTCCGTCGGCGGCCCCGGCGAACGTGACCTGCATTGAGTGAAGAATACCCTTTTGAGAAGTGGCAATGGCATGAATAAAAGAATCGGAAAAATCCAGACTTGTAACAGTGACAGTGAGGAAAAGCTGTGCTTACACTGAGAGATGAGAAGAGGATAAAGAGACAGAGCAGCGTGAGTTGTTCGTTCATGTTATTCTCACTCCTTTTTTTCTCTTTTTGTTCGATTTTCCCCTTTTTTTCAATTTCCCGTGAGTGAGAAATGAGGGGAAGAAAAAGAAGGGTAAGAGACTTGAAAAGTTTTGTGGTCTTGTGAAGCTGTACTCAGAAATTTATATTACATGAGTGTGTCCGAGAGAGAGAGAAAGAGAAGTGTGTTATGTGAAGAGTGAAAGTGTAAGAATGTGACTTTATTTTGGGCCTTCAATGTTCCATGCTCCTGTGTGTGAATGCTGAGAAGTTCCTGCAATGTACATTCACAAAAATTCAAAACACGCACTATTAATTTGCTGTGGACATTAAACTATTGATTATTTACTCTAATCACAGTGGGTGAACTGGGAAGAGTGAGTAGAAATGGTGTAAAACAAAAAGAAGAGGGTAATAGGAAAAAGTGCAATGAGGAAATAATAGCGATAATGGAAAACAAACTTATAGAGTAGGCATTGAATTTTTTTGGTTATGAAAGGAAGATGAAGGGTTCATCTCACCTCTTCTTGATTGCTGCAGTGTTTGCATGAACTAGAAATTTTGATGCATAGCCACACATGGGGATGTGGGCGTATTTATAGGCATAGAAAAGTGAAAACGCGCATTCTAATTCTTATGCACCATACGCGGTAAAAGATTGAACTAGGAATGTGGTTCAACTCTCTTTTACTTCGCACCACTGATTTTTTTATTTATTTCCTGGTTTTACTATTGGTAAATAAATAAAGAATTGGTGTAAAAGAGAAAGAATGTTGGATATTATTGATTCACACATCACTGCATAGCTGAACAATGTCAACCATGAGCAGCAGAAAAAACTTGATGGCTTCTCACGCACTTGAAATGCATCCTTAATTGTGAAGTAATTTCCGGTCAACAAAAGATCCACCTATATTGCACTCCCTGCTGCGCTAAAATTGCTCATCATATAAACACTTACTCTTATTCAAAACATAAATTGCACACTCATCTCTTGTTATTGGAGAAACTACTCCTATTTAAAGTGTGTTTTTTACATATTTGGATTAAATTTGTTTAAAAATTACGAAAATAAACAAGTCAGGTAAAACAATTACCAATTATAGACTAAGTCACATGGACTAATCACAATTTCAAAAACAAAATCACATAGAATTTCTTTTTCATAAATTCACACAAAAAAGTTGTATGAAATATTACAATTTTACTTTGAAGTCCTAATAAGTCATAACTTAACTCACCTCCAACAATATTATTTTTTACTTATTTTTTAATTTTTTAACAAATTTATGATATATATATATATATATATATATATATATATATATAAGAAACTAATTTGGTTTTAAGTACATATGAATATAGATTTCCTTTTGATCACTAACTTCTTGCTTTTAATTTTCATTTTTTTCTTATTAACTTTAATAATGGTGTGAAATAACTTATATATTCATATAACCAGATTTATTATTTTTTTAGGTTAAAATAATTTGTTAGTTTTTTTTTTATCAAAATTTTAATTTGGTTTTCATATTTTTATTATATATCAAATTGATATTATGATAAAAAATGAAAATCAATGAAGTATTTGAATTTTTTTTTATAACATAAATAATGAGTAAATGAATGACGGTGTAAAATTGATTTTGACAAGTTTAAAACGCAAATTTGTGGATGTATATATGCTCGTATTTACTACCATTATTATTGTTATTATATAGGTATTAATTGACAACATAATTAAAGTTGAGTTTAAAACATCTTATGGATACCGTAATATAGTATAGTCATTTTTCAATTTTGATTCGCCGAGCTCTATGTTTTCTGTAGCAAACTTTATTTTAAAATACATATTTTTAACTTTCATAGTTGAAAAATCAATATAAAAAAAATGCAACTTATCCATAACAAAGTAATATTTGTAAGTCAGTGATTAAATGAATTTTATGTGCACAATTGTCTAAAATGCTATTACAGAGCTAAGTTACATATCCAAATTATTGATAGATTATTAATTTTTAAATAAAAATGTACATTTCACGTTTCATACATGATCAGCTTAAAAACTTAATTATTTTTTACTATAAAAATAACATTACTTAACTATTATTTTTATTTTGCATTTGAAAAAGAGTTACTATATTAAAATTTGTATTAAGTTATACTATCACAAAAACGAGGTTTTAATGACAACTAAAAATTGTTAACGATAATTTTAGAATGTTTAATTTGTCATTAAAAATTAATATTTTTAATAATGTGTGTATAGAATAGTTGACGAATTTACTATGTTCAAATTTATGTATTAGTAGAAAAGTATACCACAATGAAAATACAAACCTTTTGAATCAATTTCAAGGATTTCAACAAAATAATTAATATAAACAATTATAATGCAATCAAAATATATTTTAAAACCATAAAAATGCAATATGTTTCTCACGACAAAGATAATCTAATAAGAGTACCGATGATGACAACATAAATCAAATTGAAATACATTTGTGAAAATACAATTAATGGAGTTTTTAAAGGAAGACACAACCAATAATGAGATAATGGGTGATGGAAAACTATAATGGATACTCATAATAACGAGAACATGAATTATTGTGATGAATGTGAAGGTGGACGCCGACCAAGGAGAAGGAAGGAGAAGAGAAGAGAGAAAAACGAAAGAAACTCGAAGAAGAAATATTAGACGCAATGCAATATATAAAGTTTCATACAATGACAATTATTTTTTCAATCATTGTTATTAAGCATCATCATTTTAAGTTACATATAATGACGAGTCAAAATAACTATTGTTATATGGTATGTAGCTATGGTGTCAAATCCATAAAAAAAATGTCATTATAAGATACTTAGGACAACGATTAAAAATAATAATCATTATATGTTTAACACGAAATACAAATGTCACTAGTGGATTTTTTACGATAATATTTGTATAGTTGTCGTTGTATAACGTTGTACTTGCACAATCAAATTTGATCCAACAAAATTCTTCGTGAATTAATCTTCCCTTTAATGGTCATGTAGGAATTCATAGAAGTATCACTTGAACCATGTCTTTAACTTTATTTGTCTAAGATAAAATAAGATAGCTAAGCATTTGTGCAATTATGTTAAATATGTCAATAAGATAAGCTACTACCATTATTCATGCTAGTTTGCCTCAATCACTTTGAGTAATTAATTTAAGAATCAAGTGTTAAAGGATGTTGTAATGGATTATGTCATAAGATTAATCTTATAGTTTAGGTATTCTATTATCATTATCAAAATATAATAATTGTATAGCTTTGAAAGCATAGTATAATAACAAAACAATTATTGTGAAATTAATTAAAATTGTGGTTTATAGGATATTAAAAAGTTTATAGTCTATGAAGATGAAAGAGTCTTTATTAATAAAATTTGTTAACACTTATTTAAGTTACAAAAGACAATATTAGTGATCACTTTTGTATATCATCTTTATTAGTCAGATGATCAATTTGGCTGAATAAATGTTTGAAAATATGTTTTGGATGTTTAGTATCTCAAACTTTGGTATAAGGTTTTAGCATGGTTTGAATATCAATATAATACAATAACCTATATGAGTTTGAGTATGGATTGAATATCAATATAATACAATAACCTATATGAGTTTGAGTATGACTCCTTTTATAGCAACAAATGGAAGAAATCTTTCTACTTTGATCATATACAATGTAAGTCATATATGGATCTACCAACAATGAAAGAGGACTTGGAACAAAAAGATGCACATTGATAACTCAACTAAAATCCAATTTGATTCGAACATAATGATGAATAGGCAAGTTGATAACATAAGGAACAAGGTGCAATTACTAGTAGGTGATTTGGTTTGGTATTGGTCAAATTGTGATCTTATAGACAATACTTAGCTCTGTCACAAGGAGTCATAAGTTAGAAATGTAATATTTTAAGTCATATTTTGTTCAATTTTTTTCAAAAAAGTTATGTTTAATTTTTCTTTGTCAAGCTTCTTTCCCAAGGTGATGGAAGAATGCTCTAAGCTCACCAAGATGATAGCAGAAACACCAACTAAAACTGGACATTCATAACCAATAAATTATTCAATATACGAGTGAAATATTTTTGCACATCCTAGATGTTTTCTCCTTGAAACATCATGAACTTAAAATATTGTTGTACCAAAGTATTCTTTCTTCTTATATTGACCTCTTATTATAAGAAAATAACAGTCAAGGACTATTCTCCCTCAAAAATCGTTCATAGATATACAAAATAAGATATGTACAAGGGAATCACCCTTAGCTAAGTCCAAGTCGTTAAATTATTGAGGAACAAAATATAACTATTATTCCTTAATTGATTCCTAACATAAGACACTACTAATTCACTATAAACAATCCACTTTAATCTACAAAAAATATTTGTTGATTTTTTTTACACCCATAGATACTTGTGGATATTTTAATTTTAAATAAAATTATTTAAAAACAAACACTTACAATATAAAATTAATTTTAAAGTGAAAAAATAAATTACTCACTAAAATATTAATGCAATGCAAATTTGAATGAGTTGTACAAAAATATAAATTTAAAAAAATTAATCTTTTTTTAAATAACTTTAATTTTATAGGCCTATACAAAAATAAAAATATATAAAGTCAAATTTATATTATTCTTCAATAATTAATATTTCTTTTACATAGTAACTTTATTTTGATCACTTGATTTCAAAAAATTTTAAAATAAATCTCATTAATAATTATTATAAATAATAATTATGAGCGGATAACATGTATATGCAAATCAAATACCATAATATATGTATTCACTTCATCAACAAACAAGAAATTAAATATTCCAATGTATTCATTACTTGAAAGTATCCATTAAAAAATTAAAGATATCTATTTAATATCTTTCACAAATTATATTCCTGAATACAACTTTTGTTAGTCATCTCTAATCATAAAATCAAATTACTTCATTAAAGTATAAGTTTCAAACTTTGATTTGTGATTTTAAAGTGTCATCAATTTCTATAATATACTATCACACAATCTCCCCTATGGCTGGGCCAAAAGTGAGAAAACAATAAAGAGGATGGTTATGTGATATTATTATCATTAATAAAAATAAAAAAAGAAGCACGCATTATTAAAATACTGATTTAAAAAAAATGGTAATTTTAAAAAGAATAGAAGGCTGATATGAGACGTTTGTGATTAAGTGAGAAGAGTTGGGAGAATAAGACAGAACGAGAATCACAAGTGAAGGCGGTGAAGACAGGGAGGGACACGTGGCAGTTGATGATTAGTGAGCGAGCATGTTTATTATAAAATTGAACGCGTTTAGCCGCTAATAATTTTGTTTTGTAATTGCCCCCAACCTTTTCGTGATCCATCTTTGGTGTTTGCAACAAGAAATGCATAATGGTGAAGGACAGTGACAAAGGCTCGTGAAAATGGCACATTTTGCAATTCATGGAAGGAAAAAATGTTACTTTATAGATTTTACTTGTTTGCATTTGTGCTTAAGGACGTGTTTCCTCAGTTATTTCGAGATATGCTTTGTTTGAACTATGTCACTTCCGATTGTGACCAAATTTTGCTTCTTCTTTTTTTAATTTCTCACCTTAATTTCACCTTCGTAAACTAACACACCAACCATTATTATTTCTTATGTTCTTTTGTTTTTCTCCTGTACAAACCGTCATCTGGGATTAAAAATATAGGACTTGTTAAATTCTAGTGCTCTATAAAACCCTAGCCATGTTCCCTTTTGCACAAGTGGATAGATTATGTTATAATATCATAAGATGGACAAAACAAATATCTTTCATACTTCCTTCTATTTTAATTGTTTCATAATTTAATTTTATGCATTGAGACAAATATCTTTTGGAGCAAAATTGGATATTTATGATTATACAATAGTAATCAAATAATACCGTATAAAAATGAAAATTTATAAATATATTATCTTAAAAAAATTGTATTTGATGTACCGAATCTCTTATATATGGATTAAATATATATTTTATTGGTGTCCTCTCTTTTCGATAACTAAGTTTAAACTTAGTTTATCATTATAAAATAAATTTGTACAACAAACTTTATTTATATATAAAGTTAAATATGTTTTTGGTCTTTTAACTTGAAATGAAAATTAAAATTAGTTAATTTTGAGAAATTTTGGCACAATTTTGTCATTCAACTTTAGAAATACGTAAATTTAGTTTTTTTTTTTAATTCAATTTATTTGACGCTTGAAATGCGCTTCTCAATTAATATTGAAATGGAAATGTGTCAAAATCTCTTATAAATTCAAATGTTATCATGAAACACGCTTGAAACATCAAATAAAATTAACAAAATTTAGTTGAAAGTAATAAATTCACACATTTTTAAAGTTGGGAAATGCTGAAATTTAAAAAGGGATTAATTTTAATTTTCTCTAAAAATTAAGGGACCAAAAACATATGTAACATGTATACACGTTGGACGGATGAAAATAACATGTCTTGAAAAGTCACGCATCGTCTATGATAACCTAGCAGGTGGATGTTAGTGACTATATAATGGAATCTAAGTTCATGATGTTCCTTATCCTAAGTCAAAGACACTTTGAGCTAGTGTTTGACTTTTCTTATTCTCTTGTAATAGTGTTGTGAGCTATAGCTAAATTGAGGTTGTGAGTGTACTTGGGATCAAAAGGACATGAGAGAATTGTCTATGTATTTTTTTATATTATATTATTTCTTTATTAATAAAATGATTCTGAGGATTTTACTCAGCAATGCACTCAAGTTGGCGTTAGTATTGTAGATAAATGGAAGTGATGGATGGTGTGGTAACTCTACTAATGTTATGTTTTAAGAAGTATGAGAAAGGATAATTAGTGAGAAATAGTTTGGAATCTGTGAATAGTTGGTGAAAGATAATGAAAGACACATGTGGAAGGAGAAAGGAAAAGGAAAGATGATGATTGTAAGAGATTTGTTTGATATATAAGGTACGCGGTTTTTAGAACACATGTGATGATGGACCCAATTAACACGCATACTCAATACTAACAAAATGTGGAAAACAGAATACACAAGAATAAGAGGAAAATGACAGCATCAAATTTTTCATCTTTTCGGATATCACACACCATCACCAATACCCTCTTTCAATCTTTCAACACTCATCTTGCAAATTCAAATGCTCAATGTCAAACAATAAAACACCCCTTTACCACAATTAAACGTGTCAAGTTCTTTGGTGTGTTCTTCACAATTTGATGGCACATGGATTTTGTACCACACTCAGAATAAAGTACTTGTGCTGTTTCTGCATCATTCTTCCTCCATTGGCTAATTTTCTGAAACCATCACAGAAAAGAAACGACTTTGAATGTCACATTATCACATAACTTTATCACTAAATAGTAATGCTTGTAATATCAATAATAACAATAATTATTTGCAGAATTATCTGAATACATTACCTGTCATAAAACTCGACTATTTCCAAATATATACACTGAAAAACTCAGCTTCAATGTAAAAAGATTGAAACAAATTAAACTAATAGAAATTCTTGTGTAAGTTTTATAACTTCGAAAAGTATTTACAATAATATTAAATCTTTTGTCATGTTACCTACATCTGAGCTAGGATTTTTAATATATTTTATTGTACTTTAAAAGTCATATATGTATTGTAAGATATAACGATTAATAATGTTAGTAATAATGATTAATCGTTATACCAATAATGCATAACTTTTTATACTAAAAAGCATAATATTTAATGCCATCAACACCCTCTTTAGTTAAACTTTTAATATCTTTATAGAAGAAATTAAAGTTCGTTGAACTTCTTTCATAAACTAACATTAACATGTGCATCTTATTTTTTTAAAACATTATTTATTGCATCTCTCCCTAAGTTCATAGACTAACATGTAAAATTTAATTTTAATTACAGAAAAATCAAATTCATTTCATGGTTTTCAATATATTTTTTTCTATCTAGTTCTTTAATCATTGTCCTTGAGGTAAAACTGTATAAAAAATGAAACAAATTTGGTAAGTTCACCTTTTGAGATCGTTAGTTGAGTTCAATTAATTGCTTGAATAGATTGACACAGTAGTAGCAAATTAAAGAACAAAACCTTAGAAAGAAGAGAAAGAACATGAATAAACTAAGATTCTTATTTATGATACATGTTGGTTTATAAAATTTGTGTTTTCCCTTTTCTCTGCTTGATGCCTCTCTCAGCTTTAGCTTTAATTGCAGAACATAATTATTCAGTCTTTAGTTCTGTCACGTTCTTCGTCTCAAATAGCAGTAAGAAACTCTGTTGAAATCAGAATGGTTGTAGATAATGGGTGACTTTTAATGTGTTTGTTCACAAATTAAACAAAACCACGAGCATATCTCTTCTTTTCATAGAAATTTCACCCTTTGTTTAATATATATTTTGAGAACTTTGTCAGCTAAACTTTAATTTATTTTAACACTTAGTTATATCCAAGTCAGTGTTTCTTAACTTTAGTTTTTAAGCAAAGTTTTCATCATTAGTGTAACTCATCCAAATGCAAGTCTATTGAACAAGGACCATACAATTTTATAAGACCAAGTTAATGGTTAGAAAGATCTTAGTATTATTATGACTGTTGTGAAGATCTTAGTATGTGAAAATGACGACAGAAATGGCACTGTCACCAACTTCCCCATATGTGGAATCCATCAATGAGTTTCAGTATTGCAGCACATGAAAAAAAAATGAAATTTCTGAATTGGATATGGGAAATGAATGCTCTGCTCAGGGTCATGATGATGAGACTTGGAAGTACTTGCATGTCTGATAAGACTAGTCAACAAATTGGTTCAAAGTTTAAGCATTTGACTTTTGAACAAATGGTCAATTTGTCACTGTTATTTAAGCAATGTTCTAACAAGAAATATCTGACACGAATTGTATTCAATTGTTATTCTTAACTTATGAGTCTATTGAGGAAAGGTTCACCGGAAAGACAAATATCACTGATAAGATCTGAGTTTAAATCACATCAGCATATCATTTTCGATTCAAAATCTTAAAATAATAGTTTTGTGGGTCTTTTATCTTATATTGTTCAACTTTTTCATCTTTATATGTACCTAATACATACAGAACCTAGATTCACATTTAAATTTTCAACATTAACTGTTTTTTATTTTATTATATTGTTCAACTTTCTTATTTTTATATAATATGAAACTTAAACTCACTTAAATTTCCAACATTATCCGAAGTTAAAATTCATCAACGATTCAGGCATGGTACAGGTACCTCTCACACCCACCATCATTTATGTTCTATACTTTTGGTTTTTAGCTTGATATGTACAAAGCAACCTCATTAATTGTGAGTAGGGGTCTGATGCATCAGATGTGATTTTGAATAGCTTCAAATACATCTCTGGATGAATTTATTCTGAGTTTATGATTTCTTGTACTACATATCGTATCAGTTGGCCCCAGAAATTTGGCATTCTCCATCTTCTTTAATCAGTTAATGGTGTATATTCAGAAAATATTACTGTACTAGCACCTATGCTGCTATGCACTTTGTCAGACAAGAAGGAACGGATTAAGTTGCCATAGTTATATTCAGTTTATCCCTTCTTCCACAAAATATCTTACCATTATTGTCGAATATTTTTTATATGGAGTTTGAATTTGAATATGAATTTGTATGTAGGTAATTGTGAGACATAATAATACATGCCATGGACCCAAATGTGATCCTTCAAACAAAAGGATTGTTTTCAAGCACACTAGTTGAAATTGTCTCTGGCCAATATCTGCAGCTCTGTATTGCTGATTCACACGTTTTCCATTATCTTAGTGTTTTCCAACTTTTCAGAGATGTTCATTTCATTATTAAAGCAAAAGAAGAGTTGTAGAGCATTTATTTATCTCATCTCAGTACCCCACATGCCTAACTTGGTTTCCTGCATGCTCTGATCTGTGTCTTTCTCTCTATGATCCAATATTTAAAATGGAATACGATTTCACAATTAATTTTATCTAATAATGAAAAAGTTGAGTACCATATAAAGATGAAGATCATAAACCTATCTTAGGGATCAGAGATAGTATATTAGTGGAGTGCAAACCTCACCTTACAATCCGGTTTTGTGGAGTTGAATTAGGCTTAAACTCCACTTCTAACATGATATCAGAGTCCTTGGTTAAAGCGTATCCTAGCGAAATTTCTGTTTCTTGGGTATATAGTTCCACCCGCTATCTCGGATCGCTATCGGACTACCCATTTCTAGTCTCATGCACGAGATGTATATACCTCAACGTGAGAAGGTGTGTTGGAAGTCCCACATTGACTAAAAATAGTATACAAAATGGAAAACGATTTTGTAGGGCACTTCTAACAAATATACAAAATGGAAAACGATTTCACAATTAATTTTATCTAACAATAGAAAAGTTGAGTATCATATAAAGATGAAGACTATAAACCCATTACCTTAAGATTTTGGGTCGGAGATAAAGTCAATACCTTATATAGATTGGACTCAGGTTTCATTGTTGTTGTGTTTCTCCTATGAATCTATCCATATATAGATCCATCAGTGGTATCACATCCACACAATTCACCTGGAAAAGAAAATGACTTATGAATACGTAAGTAGAGGCTTGTTGTCCTATTTAGCATTGGACCACATAACGTGCCCGCAAATTAATCAAGATGGCAAAACATAACTGTAACTGATATGATTAGACCTCTAACACATGACAAATTTGGTTGAAACTTGCATGTTCTGAAGTTCCACAAGATACAGACTAGCTATTACCTAATAATCCCAGAAATATTCATTTGAGCAAAAAGAAACCATTTATTTGATTCCAGAGCAAATAAGTCATCACTACATTAGTATAACCTAATCACGTGCCATGATTGAATACATAATGAAATACAAAATCACTTTCCTAATCCCCTTTATTTAGTAATGAGTGTCTAAAACTACTACTTGCTTAACTTTTGCTTACAGTTCTTGCGTGGGAACAAGTAATTATGACGTTCAGTTCAAAAGAAATACTAAGCACAATTCTTTCATAAACCAAAACAGTTGTTTCAACTTTCAATGAGGAGAACTCTTCATCTTAACTTCTAGAGTTCATGTGATGCCACGTGCATTCTCTTTTCTTGGTTAAAAGACAAAATCATTAGTAAGTTTTTACCTTTAATTTTCTATAGTATTTGTATAGAATAAAGATCCGGTAACTCTAATCTATGCCTTCCCGATAATATTCTTTTATTCTGCTGCAAAGTGTATCTCACTTCTCTTTTCTTTTTGGACAGAGGGATTTGTCAGTTCAATATTTTACGTTGAACCTTCAAGAATAAATAAAATGAAAAAGTCAACATTCCACATGCTCTCGAGTAGAAAAGCAAGAAATGTTCCGATCCAAGTAACTAGTTCTCTAATATTGAGAGTGAAGCAGCATCGTTGTCTTTAAATTTCACAAAAATATTTGGGTAATCCATTCCAATCAAACACTCACTTCTCTCATGAATTTAAAGTCAATAATCAGTAGCTTGATTATAGCAGAGACTTCTGTATGATAGTGTTTTTTAGGACCAAAACATTGTTATTAAGCATGATTTCAAGTTCTGTGATCTCTTACAAATGGATTAAAAATGGTTTAGTTTAATTAGAAGAATAACATGTGCTTCATGCTTCCCTCATTTTTTTCTCATTTTCTAAGTCCTTCACCTTCTGTTTCATCACACTGGAAGATTCTACTTCTTGCGTGCATGCATGAGTGGAAAGAGAAAACAACAACAACAACCAAAGTCTTATTCCCTTAAGTCAACTACGGGAACTCCAACATGTTCCTTAAAGACCGAATTTTGAGAGAGAGAACACAAATAATAAAGGAAAACTTAAGCATGATGTTATAGAAAATCAGTATGCTTGGTTCTGTGTATTTAACATCTGTTTTTAGTACAAAATCTCAGCATTCTGCAGATTCATAAAATAATATGAATCATGAAACTTTGATCTACAGAATGTTATCAGATGTAGAATATGTGGCTCAGGCTAATCTTTCATATTGTGGTAATGAGAATATCATCTTAACTTGTGTCTAGAAAATAGATCTGTAAATGCACCCTACAAAGAGTTAGCAAGATATCAAATCAAACTTCCTTGTGAAGCCAAACTCTGTCATATACTGAATGCTATCTGAAGTACTGACCCATTTTTCACTTGTTTTGCCACAAGATAAGCTTCATATTGAAGTCTCAAATGCACATGGTATTTAATAGCTATGGACCACAAAAAGGTTTTCGGTTTGAATTCATTAGCACTATATATCATGCATGATTAAGAACCGATTAGTACATCAGTATCAAAATCAATGAGATGAAGTTATATGCAGTGCACTAGTCTTACTATTAAACCGATTATTTACTTTGTATAAAAGTAAATCAAAGACAAGAAATGGTGAAGGAAGAAGCATGTCATTTTGCATAAAACAAAACACATGTAGTGTGATTTTCATTATCTTTGTTACAGTTGAGAAAAACTGTTTTAAAAATTCAACGAGTCAAATAACTTAGGCAGTGCAAGGTGGTATATTTGATTATTTTAATTCTGTTGGTGTGTAAAAGGTGGAAATTTTATGTAATTTGACTCGTTCAGAACACAAATAATAGTTATATGTTAAATTTCATTCAGTATAAAATTCTATTAATAATATTTCACTTATTAGGAACACGAGCATTAATATCTAGGGAAATACTTTTTTAACGATTTTGATAATTTCTTTTACGATATAAGATGACACTTTTTAAGTAGTTTTTCATTTATTTTTTTTATAAAAATATATTTCTTTAATCATTAATTCCTATAGTAAAAGGAAAATAATTTTTATTTTAGTCTTTGAAAATGTTACTCTTATTTTTTTAATAATAGATCCAACCACCCTCATTCCAAACTCAAGGCCATTATTGGCTAAACAATAAATCTCCAACAATCGAAGTTGTTACTGTCTTGTCACATCCATTTGCAACTCTTACCTTGTAGTACATCTACTATTACACAATATTATGCTATTATGTTGCTAATTCTTGTAATTCCAAATGCTAGTTACAAAAATTTAGTGAGATTAAATCATTAGGAATTAAAAAAAAAGTTAGAACTACCATATTAAAAAAATAATATAAGTCGAAAGACCCCAAAATTATTGTTTTAAAGACCTACGCATTTAGACATTTAATACGTAATGCATCACTCTCGAGTGATTTGTAATTGTTTTCATTTTGTTTGTTTGTTTTCAACTTGCTTTTGTTTATAATTCTTCTATAAATTGAATAGTTGGCAGAATATTATCCACGGCCAAAAGTATCTAATATACTCAATAAGACTTAGGGTAACATATCCATAAACTTTAAGGAATC
>Ga0099823_1001703_pt1 | contig 18793 bp, 12 predicted proteins | sample CowpearedBW_FD_76831 | JGI IMG/M metagenome (GOLD analysis project Ga0099823, IMG submission 76831) | Root nodule microbial communities of legume samples collected from California, USA - Cow pea red BW | ecosystem: Host-associated > Plants > Roots > Nodule | place: USA: California | collected...
CAATAAAATTTAATTTAGTGTATGTGCCTTCTTTCCGTAAGAAATCATTACTTTATTTCGTTCATGTCCACGGATCCCTCATCAAACTGAGAATAACACGAATACAAATATTAATATATTCATATGGATTGCGACATCACTTAATTGATTAAGGCTCTCTAATTTTCTGTTCATAAATTTAAAAGGGTTTAGTTAGACAATGAAAATCCTCACTAGTCGCAAAAAAAGCCAACACCAGTTACACCTGTTTTCAAAAGTGGATGTGTCATCCAACCAGATTTTCATCTCTACACCGCGTGTTTCCGCCACTTTTCTTAGTTTTCTTCATGAAATCAGAAATGGACAGAAAAAAGAAAAAAGAATACTGTCATTTTTTTTTAAAATATTATCATTTGATCTTACAAAACATTTTCTGTTTATGTTTGCTGTAAAATGTAATATTATAGGTTGAAATATTCTATTTTCTAATTTGACTTGGCTACAGAAATCAATTTCAACTAGTCCTGCTATTCCTGGGGGAATAATGACCATCGACACCGTTATGGGAATAACATTGGATTTTGAAGTAAAGAATGATTTTATTAATTGAAAATTTTCTACAATCTCACCTAAAAAAAGTGTATTTAAAGCCAATAGCTGACAAAGCAAGGAAGGACGTGGTTTTGTTTGAACTGGGCCAAACAAAGCAGAACGAAAAATACCCAAAATTGACTTCGAATATTGACGAGATTCGAGAACAAGTGGATGGTGGTAAATAAGAGATGGTTAAAGTACTGCGTTTCCCACAAGTTCTTGATCCTCCAAAAGAACAAAACTCACTATTTACTTTTTCGGACAAATTTAGACCGGGATGAAGAGGATGATTCAGCAATGTCTTGAGAAGAGTTCGGAGTTTCAGAATGTTGCAATGCTTGCTTTAAGGATTCCACTATCTGACTCATGGATGGTCTGTCTTCTGGATTCTTCTTCAAGCAACTATCAGCCAACTTGGCTATTTTGCGAGCTGCTTGGAGAGAATACTGGTTCCTGAGACGTGGATCCATTATCACCGCGAACCTGCTGGTGTCAGCAGGGTACTGTTTCACCCAATCTAGAAGCTTTTGTTCTGCAGTGGGACGGTTTCTTTCCAATGATCTTCTTCCGGTGAGGATCTCATACAGTACTACACCAAAACTCCACATGTCGCTCTGGACTTTCAGATGACCCGTTTCAATGTACTCTGGTGCAGCATACCCTTGTGTCCCAACCACCTAATAACCAAACAATACAACAACATAAGGACAAATCATTGGTCTTGAGTTCATAACTTTTGTTGTTGTATGCCACGGAAATTTCGACTCATTATTCCTTTGAAGGTGTCAATGACAGCAGTTGTAGTCTCATCTGTCTTATTATCCGCAATATCAAAGAACATAACAAATTGTGACTACCATTACAAATTTGAAACCTTTGATAGGATCATAGCAATGTTGCTAAAATCACATCTTAAGGGGTTGGCTAAGGTTAAACCAACAAATATGAAACAGACATTAACTGTCTGCAGTGAACTTACCGCAGTGGATACATGCGTCTGATCGCCTTGTGGTCCTTCTCTAGCAAGACCAAAATCTGAGAGCTTTGGATGGAAATCCGCATCCAATAGAACATTTGAAGATTTGAAGTCTCGGTAGATCACCTTCTCGACAAAAAAAATTAAAAAAAAAATATGAAAAGATTACCTCCCAAGATAGGAATTCAGATATACAATTAAAGTTTCCAAGGGAAAATGCTATGGCATGCAACGAAGTTGAATAAAATGACAACTATATCATCTCAAAATTTGGAAAGTATGAGACTTTTGAAGTACCTGAATTTCGAGTCCTTCATGGAGATAAGCCAATCCTTGAGCAGCACCAAGCATAATCTCCAATCTTGTTTTCCAAGGTAGTGGTGGTAAACTTTTATTGAAGAGGTGATCCTCCAAGCTCCTGTTGGGCATGAACTCGTACACCAGCAGCCGTTGGATTCCTCTTTCTCCGTCCACGGAGCAGTACCCCAAAAGCTTAACCAAATTTGGGTGATTAACAATGCCAAGAAATTGAACTTCCGCAAGCCATTCTTTATGACCCTTGGTAACAAAAAATTACAACCATAAGAATAGTAATAAAACGTCAAGAATTTGTTGTGCTTCTGGATCATTTATGTCAAATGCAGAAATAGTTATCTGACTTTGTATGCACCAACCAGACAACAATGCAGTTGCAAATATCTCATAACTATTTTTTTTATAGAAAAATATTCTTGTACTCGCTGAACAGAGCTGTAAAGAATTGTGCAGTATGAGTTTTGGATCCCAAAGCATAAAATTTTTCCTTCACGAGATCACAGTAGGACAAATGATAAAACTATGACCCACGATCAATAAAATAAAGTTGACAAGGGTCAAACAGTAAAAGTTAACTATTGCAATAAAAAGAGAGTAATAATGATCACGGGATCGAGTAATCTTTCAAGAAAAGCAAAAGAAGAAGAGAAATTGAGGATGGAAAAAGAAGCATGTGTATACCTGGAAGCCACGCGTGTTGAGCCTTTTGATAGCTACCGGAAATTGATCACCCTGTCCATCGGAGGGTCTGATGGATCCTTTATACACACTCCCGAACCCCCCTTCTCCAAGCTTGAGCGTCCTATTGAAACCTTGGGTGGCATCTCTGAGCTCTTGAAAAGTGAAAACTCTGAAGCTGTGTTCTTTCTCTCTGTACAAGTCCTTCACGCTCTTGGGCGACGACAAGGAGCCGGTGGAGTTGGCGGCGCGGTTCACGGCGGGGTTTTTCTTCTTATGCAATTCGGGGGCAGATTTACACTTCTCTTTGAAGAAGAAACACTTCATCTTGTCACCACCATCAAATAAAGGAGAAGGGAAAATGAACAGAAGAAGAGAAAGAGAGAATAAAGGTGATGACCCAGATGAGAAAATGGGACCTTGATTATATATTGAGGCGGTGAATTGTGATAAGGGACGAAGAGAGAGGAAAAGGGAAAAAAAGATTAGGTTCCGTGAAGTGAAAGAAATATACTGAATGGGAACGATGGAGAAGAAGAAGCAGAGGTGTGAAAGTTTAAGATATTCAGAAACACACCCGCGTGGAGGAAGAGAGAGACAGGAGTGAAGCGGGTTTACGACGTTGTGTGTGTGGAAGAAAGACCAAAAGACTAACCAAGAAAGACCTTTCAAAGGTTAAGGTAATTTGGTGTGTGTATGTGAGCTGGAATATGAATATGTAGCTTTCTTTTGCTTTGTCGCAAAAAATTTGGGTCGGGTCTCATAGCTTCCTTTGTCACATCGCTCTCTCAACATTTTTTTTTGTTCTGTTTAAGTTTTTTATATTATTTCTATACTAAATTTTCAAAATACACCGATATATTAAAAAATATTTTAAAACATAAAAAAAATTATATCTATCAATTTATTTTAAAGACTAAATATAACATCAACACCAAAAACTGAAGAAAGAATTCAATTTTTTTCATTTTTGTAACTCAATAAAATCTTAATCTGTCTTTTTCTTCATGCCCAATATTACGGGTCACAACTTTTGTACCTCTTTGACTACAACTCTCAAAATAAATTTGATGTAACTAATCGACCAACAAATTTCATAAAATGAGATAAGCCAAGAAAAAAAAAATAGAATCTAAATTAAATTAAACTTTTAGTTTAGTTTGTTTAGTTCACAGTTTAAATGAAATTAGGTTGAGTTTATCATTAATTTGTTTGTGACTAGAATTAATTTCAATCTATCGGTTGGATTACCGTATCTCATTCACAAACAGTAAGACATAGAGTTTAGTATTTGAAGAATAGATTTTTTTTCTTTGTTGTCATGTGTTTCTTTAAATTTAGCATGAGTTAGACTCTGTTTGTATTGTGGTATGTGGAGCATGGTGTAAGGTTGAATGGTGCAAAAGTTTCAAAATGCGATGATGATAAAATGAGAGCAATGAATTTGGGTGGTTGGCATCTTCAACTTTCCATTTATACAAACAAAACCTAAGTGCAAGTATATTTCATAACACTTGAATTTGGGTAAAATAACAAGGGTGCCACACACACAACTATATAATTCTTGAAAAAATATCTTTTATCGATGCCGTTGGAGAATCAATAACCAACCCTTTCTGCAGCAGTAGTATTAAAGATTAAATATAATTGATTTTAAATTACTGATGCACTAAATATGTTGTTTGATACGGTTAAAAGCTATATTCATGTTATGCTTGACTTTTCAACTTTTTTTGGTCTTCTTTCCATCTTTTATATTCCTAAGCTCTTTTCGGATTTTGAATTTCGTCAAACTGAATTTTGGATTATCAATTTGGGAAAGCTAAATTTTAGAAGAAAAAAGAGAGGGTGTAGCCTCCTATAGTATTCTTTTTTCATAAATCTTAAACATTCGTATAGAAGTGTTAAATATAAATAATTTATATTTTAAAGTATTATGTTTACTCTTAATGTATATTAATTTAAAAAAGTATTCCACAAGAGTATAGAATGATTAAATAATAGAAAATATTGGTTGACATTTTTCTTCAATTTTCAAGAACGTCAGCAGCTAAAAGTAGTAAAAAGAGGATGCTGTGTATTGACCCAATCAGACTAAGAATACAATTAATAATATGGATCACTCTCGCCAATATATAATTTATCTTGCTTCATGTTAAAAAAATACCTAATCAAACAAAAATAAGTGAAAATTGATATATATTGATGTTTTAATATTGATAGGTAGTAGATATTTATGAACTTGGATAGATCATACACTCATATTCGTTAATAAGTAATCCAAATCCATCTACCTTTTACTTATAAATATTGTTAAACTAGGGTTTTATATCTATTATCAACCTCAACCATTAACATTGGTTTTCTTGCTGTCCTCCATTGATGATCAAATGGTTTGCGATATTTTTTGAGCATGGTTTGGTTCTTTTGAAAATGATGGTTTTAAAATCATACTAGAGCATGAAATGAGTAGCATAAGATAATAAATCTCTTTACTTATTAGATCATGTGTGAAGCATTTTACTAAATGTATGATAAAATTTAACGGTACAAGTAAAATAGGAGATCTTAAGATTTTTACATAAAATCTCCTTCAACTAGAGGAATAAAAAAAACACAACATAAGTAAGTTAATTAAGAGACATTTTTTATTTATTTTGATTTAACCAAATGTTTTTATTTGAAAAACATTCAGCTGAATATTAAAAAAGCTTATGAAAAATAGATGTAGGCACACACATTAAAAATAAGTGCACTGTTCCTAATTGTCAACTTTGATAAGTGAGCATAATTATTCATTTAATAAAAAAATATTAGTATAAATATTGTCGAATTTTATTAATAATACAATGCATTATATTAACAGAACATTTCACTAGTATGATTCATTCGTTAATGGGATTGGTTCATAACATTATTAATATAGTATTAGCCACACAGACACGATATCCACACAAGCGCGATAAATGTTTTAGATACGAATAATAGTATGTTAATATGTGATAATAGTGTAATGTTATTAAATTAATATATAAAATAAATTTATAATTATTAAAAATAAAGTGAAATGAATAGAGAAATTAATTGTTGATGAATAAAAAAAAGAAAAAAAAATAAACAGTTTTATAGAAAATAAGTAAACATAATCATTAATTTTAAAAAATTGATATTATGAAATGTGGACACAAAATAGGGAATCCTCTTTATATATTATTATAGATAGATTATAGAAATGATAACATCAACGTAAATTTGTGTATAGCATTTTGTTATGAAAAAAAGTATTAAACCGCCTCTTCGTTATCATTATTATTGCTATTATTATTTGAATTTAACTTTTTAAAATAAATAAGAAATTCCAATAGTGAATGGGAATCAATAATTCATATTTTAATTTTTTTTAGTACTTATGCAATATCAATTGTTGATTTCTGATCAATTACCTCTAAGGTGAATTGGTCACGTTAGAGGGTTGGGATTCTTTTCATATAGAGATTATTTTTTAAAAAAATAAAAGAAAATTAAAAACTCATATTTATTAGGTATAAAAAGTAAAAGACTGATAACTCTTCCTCGTATAGCACCGATCCCTACCAAAACAGTAAGATCGTACCAGTTCGTGGTTATTGTCAGCTTAATACACCAACTAGCCCAATTATGACACGAGTAGTTGGCACATGAATAGAAAAAAGTTCTTCAACTCATGACCCCAATTGGACCACAGTCCCTAGTCCCTACAAGAATCCTCGGTCAACTTCAAAATCACAATCCTCATCAAAAGTCAAGCTAGCAGCTACTATAAGACAGGAACCACCTAAAATAAAATTTTGCAACCAAATAGGTTGTCACACTCTCAGCAATAAAATAAAACATTGATGGGCTCATCATGGATCAATGGGATGTCAACCAAGCGTGACAGAGGGCAATGTGGACATCGATTAAAACAAAGCAAAGGATTTGCAAGATTTAAACATGATAAATCAGTGCTTATATTATAAATTGATAATACTAGGTAGGTTTGTTAGAAGTGAAGGTATACAGTAAATGGCACCGTACATTACATGATTGACGGCAAGTCAATCAACAAAGAATCTTGAGGGCCCATTTGTTTGGCTTTCCCTATGATTCGATAGACAGAACCTGTATGGTAGTAAAAATGGTTCGGTTCAAGAAAAAGTCCAGTGTGCATTCCTAGACCCACGTTCTATTATGCCTCAGGCCAACCAACCCCTCTTCTACTATTATGTAATAACAAACTCAATTAATGGCAACTGTGTTTCTGGTAATGACTTCATCCAATGTCATCACCATCAAACCAAAGAGCGTCAAATCAATTTGATGAAGTCATAAACATGGTCATTTTAGTGTCCCCAACGCATTTGTCATAAGCTTATCAGTCATCACCATGTTCATTTTAACTCTTCAACTATGACTCCAAAGCAGTCTTCGGTTCTGAACTGGAGGAGCCAGTCCTGGAATGTCGCGAATGTCCTTGTTCTCCGGGTGCACAAGCTGAAATTTTGAAAGAATTCATAATAATTTGACCACTGTCAGAAGATTTAATCAATAAAAATGAGCTGTTTGGCAATACTTATCGAAGGTGGCTTCTGGAATCTAGTTCTAGTAGGTTGAGAATGGAACTTTTTACCAAAAAGAAAAATGGCATTCTAAACTGTAACATTCGTAACTATTTAAATTTTAGAACTTCTTTCACCACCTTTAACTGCCCTGGACTCAATCAAGGATATTTTTGTTTCAAATTTGTCCAAAGCCACCGGCATTTTGGAGGATGAATTGAAGTGTACGGGAACTAGTTTTTTCCGCACCGTAATGGTGAAAACAATATTTTTGAAACATACTGCAAATAGATTTTGGAAGAGTTTTTTTATGATAACTGTCACATGGCTGCATCGATCAATGACAAAAAAATGAACCTTAGCATATCACATAAAAATGCACAAACTAATGAAGGCCATCAAATTCTGTATCCAGTGAAAGACTTGGAAAGGGAAGTTCTTTTTCATGGTTAATCGATAAATAAATATAATATGCTCCATAAGCAACATATATATCCTTAAACATTGTCAAGCAATTTTTACCGTTAAGTGCAAAAAAAAATTCCCGGCCAATAAATTCACCTACAAATACAATAATAGAGGATGACGGTTCTGAATTAATCCTTTAGTTAAAAAGTCATATTCTCTTACCTTTACTATAATGATAGCAATTACTCCCATGACAACAAGGAAAAGTAGCACCATAATACACTTGTCAGTAGCAACCTATTATAAAAGCACCTATACGTTAGATGAATGATTCATACATATAGTAACTACATTGTAATGAAATGATGTGGATTCTGTAGAAATTGACCTGCCTACCGATTTCCTTGACCAATTGTGATGCTTTCTTCAAAGAGAAATGGATCGAATCCAGCTCATTGACAACTCTGCTCATTTGTTCCGTCTATACATAGAAGAGTGTACACTTAGCCCCATGTCGAATTAAGTCTGTTTTTTCTTCGTTAATTTTGGGGTATGGGACTATGCACAAGAATCATACCTGAGCCTTAAGAGCTGCTGCAGTCTCTGTACCAACATTTATTGTTTCTAGAACGACCTATTCAAAGGGATTAACAGTAATCAACTTCGTATCAGCAAACTTCCCCTTTTACCCACAAGATGGAAGCAAAAGTTATATGTAAAGAATATTCAAATTAAACATCATCAAGAATTTTTCATTTCACAACAACTTTCTCATCCCTTCAAACTTCCAGCGGATAGAGAGTTCAATTGTGGCCTTTCAGGTTAGTTACACATAAAATGCAAGTCTTTTACACATAAAGTTCAACAATGCACATGGATAAGTTCTCTAATTGCTACACTGGTCTAAGTGAGTATACAATATCATACAAAAACCGTACAATTATCTTAAAGACAAAAAAGATATGCCACTTCTGAACAAGGGGTAAGGTTTGTCGGCCTAACAGAAGAGGGTCTTGGATTGAGACTAATTTCTGATATCAAACAAGCAGCAATGCTTAAACCAGGTTGGAAAATGTTAACTGTCAATTGAATGGGAAAAATCATTCAAGCAAGGGTTATCACAAGAGTTACGCCTTTTAGCTCCTTCCTTCTCTCTTCTATTTGGGCAGGGATAAAATACAATATTGAGGGAGTTCATAATCACATTACAAGCCAGTTAGAAGATGGGAAGAACATCAACTTTTGGGTAGATACGAGGCTCTCTAGGCCTATTGTAGAAACTCTAAATATTTCCTGACAACTTCATTCTTTAAAAGCTTCTGTTGCAGATTTTATTCAGAATCATAAATGAAATATCCCTGGAATTTTGGTACAAAACCATTCTGATCTGGTTGCTGTGAGGTCAGTAGAATTACTATTCCCTTCTGTGACAGCCAAGATAGTATGACATGAGAAAATACAACTGATGGTATGCTTTCAATGAAACAAGCATAAATGCACATAGAAGAGTATGGACAGATCATGGCTAAAACTAAAAACATCTGAAACAAGGCAATCTCTCCTTCTAAATCATTCACAGTGTACAGTAGATTCCCCGTGTACTCATAGTTGTCAGCATGAGGAAACAGCTGGTCATATCTTTCTTCACTGCCCTTTTGCTGCCAGGTTGTGGAATTGACTTTACCATTTTATCAGGATTCCTATTGATCACTCTTCTCTTGGAATCTACTTGGTCTGTTATAAAAAGGTAAGGACCATTATCTAGGCTGTGGTAATTTGTATTATTAATGAAATAGGGTTCAGCAGAAATAAATTGAGGTTTGACAATGGTAGAATAGATTATCATTACATGAAGAAGAGAATTTTTACAAATGATAATCTTGCAGGTAGTTCTTGTGCTGGTATCGTGAATAACAAACAATATTGAAGAATTTGATATAATAAAAGCCTTTGTTGTGTCTGGACATCCTAGAAAATCTATCAAGAGATTATTCAAGTCGTGTGGGTAATGTAACACTGATGTGGCAGCTAGAGGCTTCCCTGGACCAGCTGCTTGTGTTGGAATTTTCAGAAATAATTTGGCTACTGCTTTTGGATGATTTACTGCTCCACTTGGTGTTAAGGATGCCTTTACGTTGAAATTATGAGTGCTATTTTGGCCATTGAAGTTTCTTATGGCAGAGAGTGGCTGCATCTTTGGCTGGAATGGGATTCTCTATTCGAGGTTCGAGCATTTCCTGATGTATCTTTGGTAGTTAAGAAGCATGTGGAAAAAAAATTTTAAGCTCATCAAGCCTGTGTATTTTAGGGTTTCACACATTTTCAAATTGTGCTGATAAACTTATTGTGGGAATACTCTTCAGGGTTTACTTCTTTGCAATCATATCCCATCTTTTGTGCAAGACTCTTTTACAAATCGTTTGGGCATGTCAAACTAGATTTTCTAAAGTTTTAGTGGATTTGGTTTGGTTCTCCAACTCTTTTTTTGTTTGCTTTATTTCTAAAATGATATTTTGGTGTGCTGAAAACTATTGATATAGGCTATGGTGCATATTGGTTGGGATTATAGTCTTATATAGCTATGCCTTTGCACGCCTACTACTGTTGAAAAATATCCTTTCTCCCTCACCTCCATCACACATACCTTCATTTCATGGAGAGCCAGAAAAAGTCTAGCAAAGATGATAATAGAATGGGAGTGAACAAAAGGAAGATTGGGAAAGTAGTTCTTCAAGAGCATAATGTCAATTTAAAACACTCAGAAAGTTTACAATGTAAATTTAATTGAGGAAGAACGTGTAGCAAATAAGCAAAATGGCAAGCAAATGCCAGCTAAACAACAAGAAACAAATATCATAGCAGGACAGAAAAATAAGAAGACCAGAAAGACGGTAACAATAACTTAAGGTCCCTGCATTTCCACAGCTGCTACATACAATAAACAAGTGGAGGAACCAATGTGATTTCACTTTGGGTTCCTTGGACTAGAAAAAATACAATAACAAACTATAGACAAATTAGTTGTGCACTGCAAATTTTAAAAGATGTGACACCCAAGAAATAGACCTACCTTCTTTCCCCTTTCAATGGCCTGATCTGTCTCATCCATCATCCTATTCCCATGATCCATTAGCTGATCGTTAGTCATTGCTGTAATAAATCATATATGGTCAATGTTAAGCACAATAGTATAGATCTTAATTCTATTTGCTAAACGGCTTGTTTTTAGTTTTCTTTCTTTCAAAGGCTTTTAAGACTTCCAGGCAGTTGACCAAAACTACAGACATGCAAATGCCTTTCAGTGACAGAGAAGGCAGAAAATATGCCGTTAAAAAACATTTCTTAAAAAATGAAAAAAATTTATTTCCCTCTAATTATGTTTACTGTTGAAGCTCTGGAAAAAACATTTCTTAAAAAATGAAAAAAATCAAAGCAGGGCCAGACAGGAACTTAGAGCATGCACACCCATGTTGAATTAGGTCAAAGCACACCAAGAGATTCTCTCAAAATAAAACTTCGCAGAAAAATGATAATTATTTTGTCATTTCTCATTTCTCATTTTCACAATAATGATTAAAGACTTTGTATCTCCACTCATACTCACCACATTATCCTACTTGCATACTGGTTGGCAACATATATGTCTGTTCTAGCAATAATGTACCAAGTAGTAAAACAAAAATTATTATAGGCTTTCATTTATTTGAAAGCAGAAAATGTGATACGAAAAATAAATACCCGCATGTACAATATAAAGAAATCGGTCTGCTTACAGGATGCTAGCAAGCCATTTTCTTCAGCAAAACCTTCGCTTGGCCCCTCAAAGAGTTCAATTCGTTTCTGCTCAATATTTGTAGAATACCTGCATTGCAATATAGCACACACTAGAATTGGTTGTTGATATCAAGGAATACATCCACTAATGTCAGAATATAATGACTTTCGAAATTGCAGAAGTAAGAAAAAACTATGTCTGCCAAACGGAATAAATCGATAGCTTATACGATGTTTTGACTTACTTCTTTTTCAAAGCAACATATGAGTTTAACTCTTTGATCTGCAACAAAAATAGAAGATGCTGATAAGTAACATTGACAAACGTCGTGCATAATTTATGGAAATCAATAAACCTAAAATGCAAAGACATATCGATTAAAATATGAACGGGAAAAAAAAAAACAATCGACAAGCATCTGACCATTGACTGCTTTTTCTCATTCAACATTTTGTTGGTTTCTCTATCGAAGTTATTCTCCAAAGCTTTGACTTCTTTATCGAACTCCTTGATAAGCCTGCAAAATGGGATCCAACCGTAAACACACTAGATGAGGCAGCCACAGCAAAACCTCAAATCAAAGGTGTTCTCCAATGCCAAACGATTATCAGGACAATCACACAATCAGGCTTTCGAACACAAATTAAAACCTCACCCTATATACAGGTTTCTGGTCATGAATTTTCAGTATTCCAGATCTGAAAATTGTGACAGATTATACAGGCTCTCTTGCACAAAGCTCTCATCAATGTGAGACAAATGCAATTCGAATACGCGAATTGTAAACAACATAATCGAAACTCTATAACGAATGATTCGTATGTAGAATGTGAAAAATACCGTTTACATTCTCGCATTTTCTCCGTGAGCTCTTCCAGCTGCCTGCTCTGTCTATTCGAATCCTTAATCTTCTCCAACTTCTGAAATCCATTTCTGCAGCAACAACAACAAGAACAACATGAGAAAACAATGTAGCAACGGAACACGAAAGAAAGCGATGAGGTTGAAGTTCTGACTGTAGGGCGCGCAAATTGTCGGCGATGTGCCCCTCGATCTCGGCCAGGTCCTCGCTGATCGCCGACAATTGATCCATCTCGCGGCGAGATCTGAGGCAGAGAGGGGTGTTTGGATGAGGCCTTTTGGAGTGAGAGGAAACGAGGAATGCGGGTGAGATTTCGCGTTGCTCCCAAACAGCGCGTTGTGCGGTTGGGACGGGATCTTCAGTGTCTGTTCGTTCCTTTTACTTGCAAGGAACAAACAAAAATTATTGGGGGGTTTTCTTCCCTCCTCTCCCTCGTGATTTGCTTTTCTTTATTTTTATTTTATTTTGTTTACCGCAGCGTTCTGAGTTGTTTTTTCTAATATTTACTCTTTCATTTTTAATTTAAACGTTAAATTTAAACCGCTACTACTAGGTTTAGGATTCCGTGATGGTGGGTGATTGTTTCGTGGTGTGTTCCGACACCTGATTCATCAGGTTGTTCGTTGTTGGGACAATGCTGTGTGTGCGAAGTGCGTTGTATTTCCAAATCAACATTTTCTATTTTCTTTTGACAGCTCAAGAAACTAACATCTACTATTCTTAAAACAGTTAATATTAAATTATTTAACAAACTAGAAGTATCATTATAAGTAAGATTTGTTAATATGCACTCAATTAAGAATTTTAATTTGACTTTGTTCTAAAAGATTTAAGACATAATTTAGAAAAAATTTAAAATATTTATTATTGAACTTAAAAGGAGTAAATATGGAAAAATAAAAGAAAAGGTGAAAATATTTATTGAAGATTATAGAATACTCAATGTTTTTAATGTATTACTGGCATAAATATAAAAAAGGTGTGTATACATTTTTTAAATATAGGTGATATTATATTAGTAAGTAATAATATTGTAATGTTATTAAGTTAATATATAAATTAAAATTATATTTATTAAAAATAAAGTGAAATATATCAGAACAGATGAAAGAATCATCATTGATAAATAAAGAAGAAGAGAAAAAGCAGAGATAGTCGATTTTATAAAAAACTTGTAAAAATAACGGTCAATTTTTAAAAATTTAATAAATTATTATATTTAAATGGTAAAATTAATATTTTAAAATGTATACACAAAACAGAGAATCTCCTTTATATATTGTTATAGATTACCATGACTCTTAACAAAGAAACTATATTTTTTAATTCTTTAAATAAAAAACAAACTCGTTTACTTATGTGATTTTTAATGTATTTGCTAATTCTAAAATATCTAAAACTACAGTAACTTGACGGTCCTAAAAATTGTGAATATGAGCTAACAAATCTCTATTTTATGAATTTAACACTGAAGTTTTATTTCAATTAATTTAAAAGATAAAGGTTCGTGATACTAGATACAATAAGCGGAATCTGTGAAAACAATTTCAAATAAATTGTTATTTTATCTAAATTATTATAACTTATAATTATTTTTTAACTTTTTGTATTCTTTTAAGTTTCATACACATGTTTTTATATGAAAAATGTTTTTTAGCATTTAGAAAAAATTAATTGTTATGTATTCCACGTATTTGTTTAAAAAAAAAGAGTACATGTTGACCACTAAGTTTACACAATTTATTTATATAGAATTTAGTGTATCCAATGATTAAAGTAACATTTAGATATTCAACTATTGACAGCAACCAAAATTTAATTTTTATTTTGTTATTAAAGAGATGTTTAAATGTGTTTTCATTACTCTGAAATGAGCAAGTTGGTTATATGTAAAATTTTATTTGATTTTTCCTATTATAAAAATAAATATTATTATTTTTTTCTATAGAATAAAATGCCAAGTGACTGTTTCAAATTATGTATATATTAGTGTTGTGACATGACACTTAAAAAGTTCTTAATATTTATAAAACATATCTTATTTATCTATATTATAATGAAAATTAAGAATAATAACTATTGTTATTATTATAATTTTTTAGAGATAAAAAATAAAGAAAATATCTTTATAGACTAGATAAAAAAAATCATAATTTTTATAGAATTAAAAAGATTGATTTCAAATTTTACATAAATGAAAACAAGCAAAAATAATGTATATAAATCAAAACCAAAATTGGTTAATTTTATATAAATTAAAAGTGCAAGTGTTCAAAAAGGTGATTTTTCTTTTATTATATTTTATTTTAAAAATAGTTTACTTATTTTAAACATAACTTATATTATATTAATTAAATATTCCTTAATTCACTAAAAATTTTAAATGATATATATAAACATTAAGGTAGAACAAACCCCACGGTGGAGAAATGTTGTTGTTTCTTTTATCCATCAAAAGTTTCAATCACTTTTTCAGATGGTTGCTTTTTCGTGGGGTATAGTTTTTTCGAAAAAAAGATGATTATACTATAAAAGTTTCTTAAATATTTCAAATGTAACTTTGTAAGGATCTTATTTATGTTTCTCTAAACCCAAGTGATAATTATTCATAAATAACTGATACTAGAGGATTTGAACACTTATATAAGGTAGATATTCTTTTTTTTTCTCAAATTAATATATTTCATATTTGATATTATTATTCTTCAAATCTTATATCACGATGACATAAGTTATTATTTATGCCAACCCCTGGTGATATATAGACTATTATTAAATGTATTTTTCAAGATTTAATTTATGAACCATTTTATTAAAAGACCAATTTTGTAATAATATAGAATAAGGTATTAAAGTAGCGACATATTTTAATAAGTAATAGATAATCTTTTAACACGTTGATTTCGTTACTAAATTGAAAACTTAAATGTAACAATTCCCCACCTCTGCCCTACCTCTGCCCTGATCATCGGCAATGATCGAGTATGCTTGGTGGAAAAAAAAAATCTTTACCAATTTTTTGCGTGATATTTTTCAGATAAGAGTGAATAAGCTTATTAATTCAATTTTTTTACTTGTTTTCATAAAAACAATGTTTTAAGTTACTGTTACAATGTTTTTTTTTTTACAGTTTTAATTTTGTAATTTGTATAATTTTCACATATTATCAGTAATAAAATATTTGTTATTTCAATTTGCAGTATTAATACTTTTTTATTCAAAACTACAAGAAAAATTAAAAATGATCTACCAAAATACTAATAGAAGAAGGAAAAATAGCATTGGACTTGATACTTTATTAAAGAAGAAAGAAAAATGATGTTTAATATGGTTAGTAACCAACACAATGATGACATCATTGTGTTGCACTATGATAATAATGAGATATTAAGTTTAATTAAATGGAATAAGGAGGAGAATTTGGCAAATTCATGAGAAACATTGTTGGATTTAAAATCCTAAGTCAACATGACAATTAAAAATTATTTAAATTTTAAATCAAGAAAAGTAAAGAATTTAGAGAAACAAAATTAGGAAGGACAAACATATAAGATGAAGAGGGACAAAACATTTTTTTTTTCTTCAAATATTTGGTAATAATTTTAACAAAATCACGGCACACCCTTATGTACATGTAGGTTCACCACTAATGATAAATATGTAAAAGTCTCGGATTGTATGTTTTATTGTTGAAGTCTCTTTCCCTTAGTATTTTACCTTAGTAATATACATAATTCAAATACTATACCCAAAGATCTTATGTAGATACATTCAACCTAATATTTGACCTTAATAATAGAAATAATTTAAAGACTATACTTAAAGATCTTATATAAAGACATTCAAGGACTTAATTCTTGTCAGTGATCAAGGTTGTTCCTAGGCTTCCTACTCTAACCACTCAATCATCCCCACGCATATGGTTTGTCTTACTAATAGATGTTATTAAAAGATCTTATGAAAAGACATTTAAAGACTTACTTCCGGTTACTCATTAAAGTTTTACCTCTAAAGTTTTACCCCTATACTTGACCACTAAACTTTTTTTTCTCGTGCTTTTACTTTCACCACTACTACAAAAAAACATTTATTACACAAGTTATTTTGTGAATCTACATAGTTCAAATTATTAATATAGATGTAGTCGACATAAAAAATGTGGTGTTTTTTACATGGTTAAAAGTTGATTAATATATACAAATTACAATGGGTATGATCCTAACTGATATATAAAGTATGGTTTTGCAAACAGTTTTAAGAATGACGCAATACATAATGACAAAACATAAAAATGTTGTTTTGAACTTTGGTTTCGAACAACAAGGGGATATTGATGCAGACATCAATGATATACAATTAAGGTGGCTTGCAAACGATAAAGTTGAGTGAAAGAAGGTGAAACATGCATCTCAACACTCAGAATAACACCTAGAACACAAACCTCCATCACCAACAACAAAACCTCCACGTTAAGAGCGACATCACATTCAAAGCACGATTCTCCACCATCGACAGTGTGAATGACAATGACCGAACAATATTCATAACGACGTGGGACACGACATTTTGAGACAATAAAGATGGATTATGAGATAGTAACGATGTTCGAACACCTTTCATGATGAGTCACTATAAGAGGAGTGACACACATAAATAAATAACATTAAGACAATAACGAAATAAACAAATACATGTAAATGAAGATATGAAAAAATTAAAATCCCTACATCATTGTTTTATTTAACCGATGTTGTTTTTATTTAATATATTAGTTCTCAACTTAACCGATATAATAAGTCCTTTATTAATTACAATTTTGCTACCATGTTCAATTTCATCCTAATGACATTTTGTTAAACTTAAATGATATTATATGTATAGTGAAATAATTTTTTTTAAATTTTTAAAAAATTTATAACTTTACATCAATTATACTACATAATTAATACAATTTATCGTTTTTTACGTCGACTAAATTAGAATCGATGTAATATCTAGTCCAATATTAGTAAAATTATACTACGTTCTCTTTTGCACCTATTCTCGTTTAACCACCTTAGTATGTCATTATTAAATTCCAATTTTGCATTGGTGCACTTAAGTTCCTAACCTTCCCACTGTTATTCTTGGCACATTTTTGTTTTTTCATATCACTAATCACCACTTTATCTAAACATGTCAAGTCTGATTGGGTTCAAACTTTCAGCGACTCAAATCACTCAACGTCTCATGTATTGAAATCATGTCAATGAACATTGGACATAACATGTTTTTTTTCTTACTAGGCTTAAAATTTGTGGTGTGGAAGATCGGGAAGGCATTTCCAAAATGGTGCATTTCAAGAAAAAAGAACTCACTCAAATAGTAAGTCGTTCTAAAAAAATATACTTCGTTAAAAGTCCACTAAGAATGATATATAATACTAAGAAGAGAAAAAAAAATCATAACACATAACCTTAAAAGGACATTAATAGAGTTGTAATTCATCGCTACATTGATTAAGAACAAGGGTTTTCTCTTACTCCGAATTTTATAATGCCAGTGTCATGCAACATAGTTGGTGGTTGCTATTAAAAAAAGGATTTTTTATTGCAATAAATAAATGTGATTATCGAGAAACATGAAGGAAACTTGTGCTTGTATCTTATTTTATATATTTTCATTAATGACTTTTATATTTTAATATGTTGATTTATTATCCTTAATTTAATTTTATATTACATAATTCTTTTATTACATATTTCATTATTTTGTAACTGAAAGTTGTTGGTTAGTTTATTAAATTATAAACGTCTAACACAATTATACATTGAAACATATAATACATATAAAATGATAAAAATGATATGTCTATATGATATTTCAACATTTTAGTTTTATTTTACGAATGCATATTACTACATATTTGTTCTTTAGTATCATTTAAAAAATGTTACTACATTATAAAAAATGTTACAAATATAATTTAGTAACATTATACTACATGTTATGTATATTCTATGTTATTAATAAATATTAATGACATTTTTACGTATCAATCGAGACATTTATAAAAATGTTACTAGATACTTTTAGTAACATTTATTTAATAAAAATGTAATATTTTAAAAAATGTTACTCTAGTTATAATTTTTTTATAAATGAGTGACTATCATAAAAATGTTACTAAAAGTCATTGATAACATTTTTTTGAAATAAAGAGACATTTCAAAATTATTACTAACAAAATTTAATGATATTTTTTTTTTGTTAAGGCAACATTATAAAAATATCACTAATATAAATAGTCATACAAACATTTCTTTTGACCAATTGATGTCTTCTAATCATAAAAAAATTTGATTTTAATTTTTATAGATCAATTCTCCGGATTGCATATGGAACGATTTAGTATTTTTCTATTGATTCCCGTCCAATCCAAATATTTTCTATCCGAATTTATAATAATAGTATCTTCTGCTATATAATTCTTGATAAAAATATTACTTATTCTATCAAATAAGTCTTTTTTTATATGTATTGTAATTAGAAGAAATCATTGTGTTTTTATTTGATTGAAATAGGGATCTATATCGATAAATATATGAGTCTTTCTTATTTGCATAATTCATAAAATTATAGGATAAAAG
>Ga0099823_1001725_pt1 | contig 18721 bp, 9 predicted proteins | sample CowpearedBW_FD_76831 | JGI IMG/M metagenome (GOLD analysis project Ga0099823, IMG submission 76831) | Root nodule microbial communities of legume samples collected from California, USA - Cow pea red BW | ecosystem: Host-associated > Plants > Roots > Nodule | place: USA: California | collected...
ATATATATATATATATATATATATATATATATATATATGCATCTGCTTAACTAAAAGAAAAAGAATAGGGAAACCAGAAGACTACGTTAGAAGATGAAGAGGTCTAATTCATTTGTATAGTCTATATTATTAGATAAATAGGAAAATATTATTTCAATAGAAACGGTAGTTGCGTCGTGTATATTTTTTATGTTTTATATAAAGAAAAAGCAGGCTGAACCAAAAGTATTTTTCAAATTTATCCATTTTAATAATTTTGCAAAAGTTATTATAACGCAAATTTTCCTTATTATTTCATATGTCCATATCGTCTCAGTTATTGATAAGTATCAAAATTTTGTAGGGTTAAATACGTTGTTTATCCTTTAACTTTTAAAAAGTTTTGAAATTAGTCAATTTTGAAACTTTGGACCAATTTAGTTTTTCAACTTTGAAATACATGAATTTAGTCCTTTTAATCAAAATTTGTTAAATTTATTTTACAAGGACGCTTCATGATAATATTTGACTTAACATTAAAATGAAAATATGTCAAATAATATAAACAACTCAAATACAACCTCTAAAATATGTACGAAACATCAAATAAATCCAACAAAATTTGATTAGAAGGACTAAATCCACATATTTTGAAAAATGAGAGAGTAAATTTGTTCAAAATTTTGAAATTAAGTGATTCCAAAATTTTAGTGAAAATTAAAGGACTAACAACATATTTAATCCAATTTTTTATTGTTGTTTATTCACAAGTTACAAAGTAAAGATTATGATTGATCGGTTACTATTTGATTAACTCTATTCTTTATTCTATGTATTTTTAAATAGTTTTCAATGATGTGATATGATGATCTAATGATGATAAAAATGGTAAATTGAAAGTGAGTAAAAAAAAATTCAAAATATTATTATCTTCTTGAATAGATTTCGAAATATTTTAAATTTAAAGTGATTTTTTTTATTCAATTGAAAAATTTTTTAAGTTCACTTTTCAGCTTGTCCAGGCTAATGTTTACACGTTTTCATTTTTAGCTGATGCGTCAAATGAACTTCTTTTATAATTTCGTTAAAATAATCATGGATAATGATACTATAATTTTCATTTTTTGATTTTCACTTTTTATTTTTTGACTTGATTTATTGTGAGTCATTGATTAATATATTATTATATTTTTTTAAAATAATCAATGATCCATATTAAATTATGTTAAAAAGTAAAAAATGATAGTTGAAGTATCATTTTCCATAATTATAATACAATACATTATATATTATGTTATGTTTTAATATTATATTTATCATTCGTAAATATGTTATTAACATTTTAATAAATGGCTTGTTTCCATTTGAAAACTAGGAGTGAAATTTGAACTCAAGCATTTAGAACGTGTTACGTATCTAATAATGGCAGTTTTTAAGACCCTGTTAATTGTTGGAAATTTGTTAGATGGTTATTTTTAGTGGCATGATAATTGAGATGTCGTTGAAATGAATCGAGTCAAAATATTATTATTTATAAATATAATTGTTTTAAAAATGAATTATTTTTAGAAATTATTTTATAATGTAAAATGTCTAAGTTAATTCTTAAATAGATTCGATTTTCTAATATTTATTTTGGTTATAGTGTAAAATATTAGGTTGAACTATTTTATCTAGAGCTGTCAAAACGGGTCACCCGACCCAATTCGATTTGGTCCATGACCCAATTCGGTTTGGTCCATGACGGATTGATCCCTTAGTGGGTCAACCCAACCCGACTCACTAATTAGCGAGCCAATAAAATTAGAACTCGACCCGACCTACCACGGGTTGGCGGATTAAACGGGAACGGGTTGACTCATTGACTCACTTAATTAAAAGAAAAACACACAATTTTTCTTTTCAATCACAAGAAAACTAAATTATAATTCCGATTAAAATATAAATAAACTTAAATACAATCCAAATAAATTCCTAAATTATGTTAAACTCCAAATATAAACCAAAATCACAAAAATATAAATTACTACCTAACGTTAAATCATTCTTGTCACTTATCGAACTGTATTATTATTAGAATCTTGAATGGATAAATTCACAACATTTTCATTTCTTGAAGCATCTTCTTTATCTCCATCTACAATAAAACAAGACAAAAATAATATTAACTAATAATATTAAAAGATTAAGTATTAAATAATTAAATTAATTTTACAGTACTAACAATAATGTTACATGTTAGTTCAAAACCATACAACCAATTTTGTATTAAAATGAGTGCCTCAACATTCTCTAAAATAATGGAAAAACGATATTTAGTTAACACATGAGAACCAAAACTAAAAATATACTCACTAACAAAAAAAAAAATATATATATATATATATAAATTTAATATTTAAAATTTATTAGCGGGTTGGTGAGCCAACTCGGCTCATCACGGGTTCAACCCGAATGAGTCGGGTTTTAGTGGATTAAGTTATTTTTAACCCATACTAAAATTTGTAATTTTTTTTTTCAACACAATCCAATCTAAACCTATGATGAGCCAAGTTGGTTCACGAGTTATAATTGACGGCTCTAATTTTATCATTACAATATACTTTTAAGTAATTTAAATCATAAATTATATTTTAAAAATAATCTTCAAGAGACCAAGAGAGACCATAGACGTCGTGCTCAGAAGCTGGAAGAGAAAAGCGTTCATCTCGATCTTCAAATTTCTTCTCTTCTTCTCCTTCTCCCCTTTCGTATCAGAGCCTTGAACGATGTCGTTTGGATCGTCTCTCTTGTCGCATCCGCATTCCGTTCGATTCTTGTTCAATAACACCGGAAACTCTCGCTTCAAAGCCGCTGCCGAAGTTCCCGATTTCCTCTCCGAGGATTGGTACCTATTTTTCCTTACATATATTCATCCAATTCCATTTTATTCTCCAATATTCCGATTCCAACACCGCCTGCAGGTTCAAATCTCGCAAGAAAAGACCCTTCGGTCCACGATTAGATGTAATAATCACTATCCACCACTTCTCCTCTTATCTTTCCTTTTTCTTTGTTCCTTTTCTGTTTAATCAATGTTTGGTATAGTTTAGTGCAGAAGATGCTGTGCATTACCAGCTCGAAGCCTTGAAGTATAACGACCAACCTCGTCAAGACTATGGAATCGAGGTTATGTACAGGTTCGCCGGATTTGATCCTTTTGAAAGGTCTACCTATTTTGGGCCTTTCTTTGATTTGGGCCAGGTATGTTAAAATTCTGTTCTTCTTTGAAAGTATTTACAGGAAAATTATCAACTTCTGCAGTAAAGTCATATTAATAGTAATTTTTTATTACTTCATCGTGTAAAACTTCTGCATACTGCACATAACACAATCATGGTTACTTTACTATTATTGAAATATTTGTATGTTGAAATTCATGCTAAAGATCAATACACCTCTGCATGTGCAGTTTGAAAGGTTTAGGCGTATTTTTCACCACTCTACTTATCGAGTATTGCTAGGTCACAAGGAGAGAAAGATCATGAGCACTTTGTTTGTCGAGGAGGTAGAATGTTTGTTCTTGTTCAATTTTTTTTTTCTGTATTATCTTAAAAAACTGATGTTATATGGAGTGATGAGCTTCAAATCAAACAGAACAAATACAAGCAGCGGGTTTGGATTCGTGGAAGTCGACCGGAGGAAGAGGAGATATTTCAATTTACAATGGTTCAGGTTTGGTCACGATTTCTTCCGCTACATCGTATCATCGTATTCATGTTCGTGATGATTCAATATCGTGTTTGGTTCATCTTGTTTGCAAAAATTATTGTTTATTTTTGCTGGAAATACGTAATTAGGCATTTTTGTTAACTCTGGATTACTGCAGCAGTATTTAGCTGGTATAATTCTTTTCTTAATTCAATGATAGATATTTCAATTATTGATTTCTTAAATTAATTATAGATTAACCATGTATGCATCTGATGTTTGTTTGTTTGTCACTGGCAGAGGGTTGGTGGATGCTGGGATGGTTACTGGTTGACAGAATCTCTGCTTCACGACACGGATACATTTTCTGGCGGATTAGCTTATTAAGAATCGTCTAATGCAGGAATCAGGTTCACGAGATTACTGTCAAAAGCATGAAATGATCTGCAATAACTATCCTAATCTGTAAAATTTGGCCATGGTTAATATGTAAAATTTGATTATGGTATGGCATCAATAGAAATAAAATAACATCCCACGGCACCACATGTACTTACAAAATATGTTCTTAGATATTAAAATTCTATATTTTACAATTGCTTGCCCAAAGACGCAAACAACTGCGTAATTATGGTAGTCTTTTTTTATGGTGCTACTAGCAATTCAGAAACTACATCTTCTACTGTTTGGTTGTGTGAAGACGGGTCAAAGATGGCCCGATTAACCAACAAGAAACCAAACAGATGCAACTAACTATAATGACACCATTCAACTTTATCACTTCTCTAAAATACATCCAAAATGATAGTTTTCAACGTATTTCACTTTCTTGCATCTGACATGTTGGTCTTAAATTTTAATCAAAATCCGAAAGCTAAGATATAATCAAGATTTTAAGATGACTTTAGCTAAGAATGAAGTGCATGGAAAATATCTGAACTCAAACAAAACAGTGATATTTCCATAACATACAGACTAAAGTTGCAGTGAAGGCCATTCATTTTTAAATTCTGCATTTTACATCAGCAGAACATGGGTAAACGGGGAAGACCTGAATTGTTGTTGCAAGTGAAAAGAAAAAAGAAACATAAGGGCCATTGTAGTTCCCTAAACCAAAGACATGAGTGACAAGAATCTTGGAAAATAGAAAGGAGTTTTGAGCATGTGACAGTGCACAACCACTTCCAATTATTTGTATGCTAACCACACACACATATTGTATATAAATCAAGTCTAACATATCCATATGGTGATGCAGGTAGTGGCCCAGATGAAGGTCACATTCGCTGGCACTTGGCAGCATCATAACAAAAAAATCTCAGTTGTGATTACTAAGTTATTGAATACTTGGTAGTAACAATGACCTCAAAAGACAATCTCTACCTAAAGTGTGTAATTATACAAATGAAAAGGCTAATAGCAAAAACCAGAACAAATGAAAGAGAGATTGAGGGAAAGTCTTGAGACTAATTATATTACCCAAATATTATAAACAGATTTTTGAACGACTTGGGAATGCAATTTTGAAACCTGCAGCCGGGCCCAGGCAAAAAAGCACCTCCCAGGAAAGAATGGGCTCGAATTTACAATCACATATCTATTTATTATTTTTGGTAATAATTTTAAGGTACTCTAAAGTAAGAAAAACCTTCAAATTTAAACAACATTCTTACAAAAGCACTATACTTCACATTAAAAAAACTTTCATCTGGAATTGGTAAGTGATTCAACCAATCATTAAAAATTTTATATCTAATTCAACCAATCATGAGTTGATAGGTTAGGTGAGTTAATTAACTTAAACATTTTTTTTTCTAAATTTATTTTATATAGTACAATCAAAATTGATTGATTTCATTAATCTATAGTAGTACAATAAAATTGTTCACCTATAACCATTATTATAAAGATATTAAGTTGAAATCAAAGTACATACTAGTTTAAAAAAAAAATCAAGTTGTCAATCTACAAAATTTGAAATAGTACATTATTATAATAAATATGTGATGAAAGGAATGATAAAAAAGGTAAGGACTTATTGTAAGTAGATTACAAGTCAATACATCTCTAATTAACTCAAACTCGTTAACATGTAAATGAAGTAAACCGTGTTCATTTTAACATAAATAAAAAACTAATTTTTTTCCAATTCAACTTGTCTCAAATCCAAGATGAATCTAGTTGGCTCGGTTAAAATCTATTTTCACATCTATAATATTTAGTTAATATGTAATGATAATAAATGAAAATTAAAATTAGATATAATTTAATATAAAGTAATTATTGAATAAAAGTATAACTGATAATTAAAAAATAATTTTATATTGATTAAATAAAATATTACTGTAAAAATATTATGGTAAATGTTATAAAAAAGAGAAAATATAATTATTTAAATATAATAATTTTTTTAATTAGTGTAAGAAATAAAACTGTTATTATTATAATATTGAATATATTAAAATAAATAAAGGTAATATAATAATTAAGAAGAGCAAAGGTAATACAATATTTTTTAATATATTAATTTTAATATTTCAATAAATTTTTAACAAATAAAATTTATTATTATTTCATGACAAATCACATAGTGATTAATTTTTGGATAACCATATTACAATATGGGTTTATTTTCTATCTTTAAAAGTTTTAAATCATATGTGAATAATATAGTATTTATTATTTGATTTTAAATAGGAAAAGGTTAAAAAGAAATACTGATCAATTCTTAAATTTTCATAAATCAGGATAAACAGTTTTTTAAGAAAAAAACGAAAATATCAATAAAAAAAAATTTGAAAAATTAGAATGAAATGATACTCGATACAAAAATCATTTTAGTATTAACAAATATTTTAAAAAACAATATAAAATTTACTTTCAAATTGGTAAAGAAAGGTAAAATTTAATACAATATTCATTATCTTAATTCTTATTTCATTCCCTTTTTAATACTATATATTATAATAATTTACTCATAAATACTCAATTACATTTAAATAGTAATAATGAAAACATAACATTGGTTTTATACTTTCTCTATTAAGAAAAAAACAAAAATCTCCTCAAATCACATCATCACATCACTTGACTTTTGATACGAGTTTTTTTATTTCAAAGGATAATGTTTTATACTGATTTTTTTTATCACATCTATATATTCTAACACGTACAAACAAAAAACAATAATTCTTACAAATCCACCACCTTTTGTATCACTGGTACTGCCATCAATGGAAGTACATTAATTATGTTATAGATTTTGGCCATTTTTATGAGATGTGAATGAGAATTAGTTGCAGTGATGAATAGATAGATAGATGTGAAGGTGAAGAAGAAGTTGCTATTCTAAAAGTGTTATTATAAACCCAGCTAGGTAGTGGTTGTCATCATAATAAACAGAGTCATAAATGATTGAAAGTATTGAGACAGAGCCATGCACTTCACCACCATTCTTCATATTTCCCATGTTCATTCTGTCTCCCATTCTATCTTTTAGGTTAACTTCATGTCCATGTACATACCATTCATAACATCTCTCTATTTTATAATCCACACACCTAAGTCAACTTGAGGAGTTAGTTGGAAGAGGTTATTAATGTTCTGTTCCTCCTCTCCAAAACACATAATTTTATCATGTTTTTACTCTCAAACATATTAAATTGATTCAAAAAATAAAAATAAAAAAATGAAGGGAAATGGTATAGTATTATATATCATAAATATTTCTGTTCATCACCCTACCTGTCTTGTATATAAAATATCTATAATAAAGTTTACAACTGTGATAATCGAATATTATAATGAGTCAACCAGGGAGTTAATCTACCCGCCACCAAAAAATGCCTTAACTAGAGAGAATAATTATAATAAAGGTAATTTTGAAAGAAAAAAAATCATATTATTAATGAATTATTAAAATTAAATAAATGAAAAAAAGAATGCATCAGCCGGGAGTCGAACCCGGATCTATTGCTTGAAGGGCAATTATCCTGACCGTTGGACTACTGATGCTGCTTTTTGTTATTTTTTAATTAAAATATATATTTATATTATATAAAATTAATATACCCAGAGGTACTGACAATGATTTATTATTTGTATGGAAGTTTTAAAACTCAGTTGTTGATTTTTTGTTTGTATCTACTGTGCCAGACTGCGACATGGCATTTCCACGCATGCATGGAATATGCTAACGTAAAATTCCCTATTTAACTAAAATACATTGTTTAATACATTACTAAATATTTAATACATAACTAAATATACTGTTATAAATGTCCTTTTTGTTTTCATTATGTGAGTAAAGAAAAACATGTTGAAAAAAAAAATGACAAACATCAACTTATGATGTCCGACATGAATTGTTTTAGTGATAATTCAGTTATCATAACTTAGTTCAAACAAAAAAAGGAAAGCACTAATGATTGCTTAGTTGAGAGTTTATCAAATGAGGCCAATAAAAGTCAAATTCAAAAGTCTCCACTTTTTTGTTTTAATATTATCACAAACAAAGTAGTTAGAGATGAAAAAAAAAATAGATAAAAGTTATAATTTTGAGTACAACACATGATCATATGAAGGAAGTCTAAACCTAAAGGTTTGGTTTGGGCTTGTATTTATGGTAGGCATGTCCATGGATATGTGATATTTAAAGATATGATTATGGTGGTGTGTTTGTTGGTGTTGGTTGAGAAATATTTGAGTTGATTAGAGGTGAAATGATGAAGGTGATGGATGATGATGATGAGAGACACTTCACATTATTTTAGGTGAAGCAAAGCCCAGGTAGCACATGCATGCATGTATGCAAATGTGAATGCATGATAAGAGTGGACATGCATTAGTGGGGAATACGTAGAATAATGAAGTTGTGGGAAATATAATAATGGTGAGAGAAGTAACATAGGCGTTGACCCATGGACCATCGGATCTTTTCCGGATCCATGGGGATTTTGGAACACATGGGATCTCTTTTGTCTTAGATCCACACCTTCTCTTCTCATATTCATCTTCTACATTCTACCTCTTCTCTTTTGCATATGCAAAAATAATGGTGATGAATTTTTGGTTCTTAAACTTTCAATGAATTTTAGAATTAGTCTATTTCGAAATTTTAGACCAACTTAGTCCTTCATCTTTCGAAATACGTGAATTTAGTCCTTTCGATCAAATTTTGTTAAGTTTATTTAGCATTTCAAATGTGTTTCATAATAGTATTTGACTTAACATTAAAGTAAAAGTATGTCAAACAATATAAACAACTTAAATACAATCCTGAAATGCGTACGAAACATCAAATAAACCTAACAAAATTTGATTAAAAGATCAAATAAACATAACAAAATTTGATTAAAAGACGAACATAATGTGATTAAATTCCATGTTAGACATCCAAGTTTTTGGTAAAAGTTATATTTTGATAATTTATCTGATTACCCATTTAAAAATTTATTAAACCTAAAAAATATTTAAAAGGAAATTATAAATTTGGTATAATGAAAGTGTGAGGAAGAAGTCGTTCTTGCGCAGAATCTGTATTTTTCTTAAGCAGCCATCATCTTAATATTGAAACGAGTATTAAAATAATTTGAGGTCGGCATGAATAACTTGGCAATTCCATTCACAGATCGTACTTTGCATTTCTTTTATTACCTTTCTAACTCATTACCAAACTTCAAACCCAATCTTCCCGAATCTAGTAAACCCTACTTTTAAAAACATACATTTTATTATTACTATTAACAGTAATATTTCTTTTTCTTCTGTTTTTAAGAGAGGATCCGTATTTATTAAATACCATCAAATTTCTTGGGTTCTGTATTTTAAGTAGATATCCCCTCGTCTATTAAATACCATCAACTTTTTATTTTATTGTTCAAGTTAGAACATCGAGATCTGTTATGTAGGCAAAAATCCTATATGTAAGTATTTTTGGATAAAATTTGTAACAGATGGATAAAATTTGTAAATAATAAGTATTTTAATAATCGTTTATAATATGGATATAATATTATCTATTGTCATCACTTCTATTCTTCACGATCTCTTTTTATCCTTTTAATTGAATTGTTAATTCATTTCATTTTGTTAATATTTCTCCAATTTTTAGAACTTTATTTGGTTAAATTGTAGAGAAAACATTTCATTTAAAAGAGAGTATAGATTGCATTTGATTGTGCTTTTAGTAAGAACTCTAGACCTTTCTTAATCTTTGACTTAGGTATTCTTACATCCAAAATGTTATTTGAAATATGCATAGAAATCATTTTTCCATTTCTTAATAACTAACGTATTTTTTCAATCCTTTTCACAATATCTGATAAAATAATTCAGGAAGATAATAAATTAATTAACTTAGTTAAAGACATTAACTTTTATTAGGTTTGAGGCGTTTTTTCCTATGAAAAGGTTTGTGGGTGACAGTGTATATATATAAGCCTCCATATTTTCATTTAATTGTTTTTTTTTTCAAAATTTAAGACAACACCAATTACTTATCAAGTACACTCTTACCATTCACCTAATACTTAATTAGTCTAGACATATATATTTATTAATGTAAAATGAAAAATCATAAACCAGAAAGTCCCGTAATTATTTTATAAAAATAAAAAAATCATAATATTTCTTGATTTTTAATAAAACAACCTTAAACAAACAAACGGAAAGAGTACAATGTTGCCAAAAAAAAAAAGATGTTGGAGTTCGCATTATGTCATAAGAGAAAAAGGGTACAATAAAGACGTGATTATTTTATACAAGGGTGAATAATTTAATTTTGATATCTTTCTGCTGTCATAACAAACTTAATCACTAACGTGAGAGGTTTGAAATGGGTGTGATTCTGAGGACCTGTCTTTTAATTAAGAAATGCACATTATTGAGCCAACGCAGAAGATTGCATGTAATGTAGGATTCACAGTGAGTGCTTCCAACCACTATATAAGTAGGTGCCTATATTCCTAAGCTTCCGTTCATCCTCTTCTGTTAGTAAGAGAGAATGCAAGAAAGAAACCATTTACTCACGCATAATGAGATGAACAAACACATTTCCATTTATGTGATTCATTCTTAAACCAGGAACAGGTTAATCAATTCATTGCATTGCACATGACAAGTTTATCATAAACTGTTCATATCAGAATTATCTGAATTAGCTTCATTGCATAAGTTGAAAGATGGAAAGTGATGAACTGAGAGCTGCAAGTGCACGCATAGGGAGCTCCAGCGTGTGGAGAAGCAGTGGTGTTGATGTGTTTTCAGGGTCTTCAAGAAGAGAAGAGGATGAACAAGAGCTTAAATGGGCTGCTATTGAGAAACTCCCCACGTATCTACGCATGACTAGGGGCATTCTCACCGAGGCTGAAGGCCAACCTCCTACAGAGATTCATATAAACAAACTTGGTCCACTTCAGAGGAAGAACTTGGTGGAGAGGCTTGTCAAGATTGCAGAACAAGATAATGAGAAGTTCTTGTTCAAGTTAAGGGACCGCATTGATCGGTAAGCTACTAACATATGTGTGTGTGTTTCAGATTTGATCGCTTAAACTCTGGTATGGAAAATTAATGGATGTTTTAGGCCTTATGTCATGTATAAAGAAATTTGTAATGTGTGTTGAAAGTGCAGTGTTGGACTTGAAATTCCCACCATTGAAGTTCGTTTTGAGCACTTGAATGTCGAGGCAGAAGCTCATGTGGGAAGCAGAGCACTACCTACAATCTTTAACTTCTGCATTAATTTGTTGGAGGTAATTGTAAATGGTCAATAGATTTGGATGTTGTCACGAGAGTTGTTTCTGAAGCAGAGAACACTGACAAGTTCAAATGTGTGTCTCTGTGTGTGCATTTTGTCTTTCTTTCTGAAGGGGTTCCTCAATTCTCTTCACCTTATTCCCAGTCGAAAGAAGCCATTCACAGTTCTTGATGATGTCAGTGGAATCATCAAGCCTAAAAGGTAAGAGGGTGGAGTTGACCTTTTGTGGAATTTGTATGTAGGATTGTTGAGGAACTAGACTAAACTAAACTAAACTATCTTATCTCAACGTATCTTTGTTTTGGCTTATGCAGAATGACACTTCTTTTAGGCCCTCCAAGCTCCGGAAAGACCACATTATTGTTGGCACTGGCTGGAAGACTTGGGAAAGATCTCAAAGTATGAGATTTGCTTTTGTTTCAGTAACTGCTCAGATGAATAAGAATCACTTAAAAGGTTTATGATTCATTCTACTTTTTTCCTGATGAATTGCAGTTTTCGGGGCGAGTTTCGTATAATGGTCGTGGGATGGAGGAATTTGTGCCTCAGAGAACATCAGCTTACATAAGTCAAACGGATCTACACATAGGAGAAATGACAGTGAGAGAAACATTGGCCTTTTCAGCAAGGTGTCAAGGGATTGGAACGCGTTATGGTGAGTAAGCCCTTTGAAAACATGAACCATTCTTGATGTCAGGTCTAGTTGTCTTTGAAGGATTATCTCACTTAACTTTGATTGAACTGTTTCCTACTTGCGTGACATGCAGAGATGCTGGCAGAACTGTCAAGAAGAGAGAAGGCTGAAAACATTAAGCCAGATCCTGATCTTGATATTTATATGAAGGTGACACGAGATCAAAACTAAATGTCAAATTTAACCACTCGAAGTTTTTTGAGTCCGTAGTGAATATGTTAGAAATTAATGTACGTGGCTAATCTAAACGTACTAAATTTACAGGCAGCAGCACTAGAAGGCCAAGAAACCAATGTGGTTACTGATTATATAATGAAGGCAAGACATGAAATTCAGCAACTTTGTAAGATGGTTTTAATTTCGAAGAAAAAGGAAGGAAGAAACTTAGTTGTTCCTGTTTCTAACATTTGGCAGATTTTGGGACTGGAAGTTTGTGCGGATACCATGGTAGGGGATGACATGATTCGGGGTATTTCTGGCGGACAGAAGAAAAGAGTCACAACTGGTAAACAAAAAATCTCGTTTTCTGCTTAATATGAAATATTTCAATATTTTTTTAAGACTTCTACGTGACTACCAATTACCAAGTCAATGTTATTTGTGTCTGCGAATTATAGGTGAGATGCTAGTTGGACCAGCAAGAGCACTTTTCATGGATGAAATTTCAACTGGTTTAGACAGTTCTACCACATTCCAAATGGTTAATTCTCTGAGACAATCTATCCACATTCTGAATGGAACAGCTGTGATCTCTCTTCTCCAGCCAGCACCAGAAACTTACGAGTTATTTGATGATATTATTCTCCTCTCAGATGGGCAAATTGTGTATCAGGGTCCAAGGGAAAATGTGCTTGAGTTCTTTGAATACATGGGGTTCAAATGTCCAGAGAGGAAAGGAGTAGCAGATTTTTTACAAGAAGTAACTCTAACTTTCCATATACTTGTTTTCCTCTCTTTATCTTTGAAACACACACATCTCAGTTCTTCATGTTTATATGTATGACAGGTAACATCAAGAAAAGACCAAGAACAATATTGGGCAAACAAAGATGAGCCATACATCTTCGTCACTGTTAGAGAGTTTGCCGAGGCATTTCAGTCATTTCACATTGGTCGAAAACTTGGTGATGAACTTGCCACCCCATTTGACATGTCCAAAGGCCACCCTGCTGTGTTAACAAAGAACAAGTACGGTGTCAGCAAGAAGGAGCTTTTGAAAGCTTGCGTGTCCAGAGAATTCTTACTTATGAAAAGGAATTCGTTTGTCTATATTTTCAAGATGTGGCAAGTAAGCACTGTTCTAGCTTCAATGTTTTTGTTTTCCTTTGTTAATAAACTGCAACTGCACTGGCAAGTTCATGTAGATTGATTCAAGCTTGGTTTCTTTCATTTTCAGTTGATTTTAACGGGGTTCATAACAATGACATTGTTCCTGAGAACTGAGATGCACCGGGATACTGAAACTGATGGTGGTATCTTTATGGGTGCATTGTTCTTCGTACTAATTGTGATCATGTTCAATGGATACTCCGAGCTATCCATGTCCATCATGAAACTCCCCGTTTTCTATAAGCAAAGGGACCTTCTCTTTTTTCCTCCTTGGGCATATTCTCTGCCTACATGGATCCTTAAGATTCCTATAACCCTAGTGGAAGTTGGAATTTGGGTTGTGATGACTTACTATGTTATAGGATTTGATCCTAGTATTGAAAGGTGAGAATTTTCTTTTAATCTTACATTGCATAGACTTTAGAGTTTGCTTGGCAGTGTGCTTACTGATAGTTCCTCATGCCAGGTTCATCAAGCAGTACTTTCTGCTTGTTTGTATCAACCAGATGGCATCTGGGCTTTTTCGATTTATGGGGGCAGTTGGGAGGAACATCATCGTTGCAAACACAGTTGGGTCATTTGCTTTACTTGCAGTCATGGTCATGGGTGGATTTATCCTATCTAGAGGTGAAGTACTAATAAAAGTATTTCAGTTTACTTTGCAAAAGTAAACTGAATGTGTTACTAGAAGTTATTGCAAAAGTATTGGATTGTCCCTGTAAAATTAGAGTGATAATGCATGTTTCTAAGCATGTTCAGAGGTATTTTGGTGTCAAAATCTGACATTGTAGTCTTCCTTTTGAACCAGTTGATGTGAAGAGGTGGTGGCTGTGGGGTTACTGGTTCTCGCCCATGATGTATGCACAGAATGCTCTAGCTGTTAATGAATTTCTCGGAAAGAGTTGGTTACATGTAAGCAATAAAAACATATTCTCTATACATATGTAACTGGGAAAAAAGTGTGAATCAGATTTAGATGACAATATGTGAATATTTCTGCATTGAAGGTTCCACCAAATTCAACAGAACCATTAGGAGTGAAGGTGTTGAAGTCAAGAGGGATATTCCCTGAAGCATACTGGTATTGGATTGGTGTTGGAGCTTCCATCGGATACATGTTACTGTTCAACTTCCTTTTCCCCTTGGCATTACAATATCTTGACCGTAAGTATCTTTACACGAACCTTTTAGTTTTGAACCGATATATTGTGATCTAACAACGGAAACATTTTGCTGCAGCATTTGGAAAACCCCAAGCTTTAATATCAGAAGAAGCCTTAGCTGAGAGAAATGCAGGCAGAAACGAACACATAATTGAATTATCGTCTAGATTCAAAGGCTCTTCTGGTGGGTTGCATGTTCACTCACGCAGTCACATTTTCTTCCTGTTTTAACTGCACGTGTTCATGTAGTGTATAATTTCAATGCAGATAAAGGGAATGAAAATCGCAGAAGTGTGTGCTCCAGAACTCTGTCGTCAAGAGTGGGTAGCATTGGTGCAAGCGAGCACAAGACGAAGCGAGGGATGGTTCTTCCTTTCACACCCCTTTCTATTACTTTTGATGAAATCAGATATGCGGTGGAGATGCCACAGGTACAAGAATTGAATTCGCATAGTGTATGGTGTGGTGTCCCTCCGCATGTTTTCCCGTAGTTTTCCGGAAATAGATTCGGATTTCTATCTATGTTTGCAGGAAATGAAGAACCAAGGCATTCTTGAAGATCGACTAGAACTGTTGAAGGGTGTTAATGGAGCTTTTAGACCAGGAGTTCTGACAGCTCTGATGGGTGTAAGTGGTGCTGGTAAAACAACTTTAATGGACGTGTTATCTGGAAGGAAATCGGCAGGTTATATTCAAGGGCAAATCACCATATCCGGTTACCCTAAAAAGCAAGAAACTTTTGCCCGCATAGCAGGATACTGTGAGCAAACCGATATCCACTCTCCCCATGTTACAGTATATGAGTCTTTGGTTTATTCTGCATGGCTTCGGTTACCACCTGAGGTTGATTATGCAACTAGACAGGTAAAACTTTTGTAAATCAGATATACGCTGTATATTAACATCAACAGAATTTAGAGCATCCTATTACTTGTTGGAATGAGGAAATCTTGGGTGTTTGATTGGGTGTGTTGTGTGTGCCTAATAAGATCCGTGTTCATGCTCATGTTAGAGCACACAACAAATGACATTGTAACATTGTAGTACTGTAGCTTCTTCCAAATGACCAATGAAGCCATTTCAGTTGCTTACAGACCCTATTGATTGATAGCAGATGTTCATTGAGGAAGTTATGCAGCTGGTAGAACTGACTTCACTAAGAGAAGCCTTGGTGGGATTGCCAGGAGTGAATGGCTTGTCCACGGAGCAGAGAAAGAGGTTAACAATTGCAGTAGAACTTGTTGCCAATCCATCTATTATATTCATGGATGAACCTACCTCTGGCCTTGATGCCAGAGCTGCTGCTATAGTTATGAGAACAGTGAGGAACACAGTGGATACCGGGCGAACCGTGGTCTGCACAATTCACCAGCCTAGCATTGATATATTTGATGCTTTTGATGAGGTCAGTGACAGTTTTCCTTCTCTTAACCAGCTTACAAAAATTCAGTGTTTCATTTTAAGGTTGAACATATATATAATCAGCTTACAAAAACCAGCATTGTTATATTGACAGCTACTTCTGTTGAAGCGTGGAGGTGAGGAAATATATGTGGGGCCTCTAGGCCAGCATTGTTCTCAACTGATAAGTTATTTTGAGGTCTGCACTGCATCATCTCTAACTAGTAATTAATTAGTGCTTTTCAACCAGTTTGTTCATCAAGTAACCTGTTCTTGGTGTAGGGAATTAATGGGGTGCCAAAGATTAAGAATGGTTATAATCCTGCCACTTGGATGTTGGAGGTTACTTCAGAAGCACAAGAAGCAGCTCTTGGAGTTAACTTCACTGAAATATACAAGAATTCTGACCTATATAGGTAGGAACAACTAGAAGTTCAAACCAAAATACACATGAAAAAAGCATTGCCCTTTGAACATTTGTCACTGTTATTATGTTTTTCTATGGTTAACCAATATTATATTACACATACATTCAGGAGAAACAAGGCCTTGATATGGGAACTTAGCACACCTCCATCAGGTTCCAAAGACTTGTACTTCCCCACAAAGTACTCACGGACTTTCTTCACTCAATGCATGGCTTGCCTTTGGAAACAACACCTATCATACTGGAGAAATCCCCCATACAGTGCAGTGAGACTTTTATTCACAACAATCATAGCCTTACTGTTTGGGACAATATTTTGGGATATTGGCTCTAAAAGGTACCGACATGCAACCACTTGCCATAGTTTCTAATTCCCTTTTAATTTTTCATGTTATAACCTTAATTTATTTATCCGATGCAGGCAAAGAAGACAAGATATATTTAATGCAATGGGGTCCATGTATGCTGCAGTCCTCTTCATCGGGATACAAAATTCTACATCTGTGCAACCTGTTGTAGCCATTGAGAGAACAGTGTTCTACAGAGAAAGAGCTGCTGGAATGTACTCAGCTTTACCATACGCATTTGGACAGGTATACACGAAATTGTTCATCCATGAGTAAAGAACACTAACAATCAATTACCAAGTGATTCTCTTAATTATAGAACACTAATCATGAAGTTATGGAATATTCAGGTTGCCATTGAGATCCCATACATACTCATACAGACCCTCGTGTATGGGGTGATAGTGTATGCTATGATTGGGTTTGATTGGACACTCGGCAAGTTCTTTTGGTATCTCTTCTTCATGTTCTTCACCTTTTTATACTTCACCTTCTATGGCATGATGGCTGTGGGTCTTACCCCAGATCACAACGTTGCTGCTATAGTTTCCTTTGGGTTCTACATGATATGGAACCTCTTCTCAGGATTTGTGATTCCAAGAACAGTAAGTTCATATCTCCCTTTAGCTTCATTTTAACACATATACGCATATGGTAAGTGATTGACTCAGAAATGATATTTTATACTGATACAGAGGATGCCAGTGTGGTGGAGATGGTACTTTTGGATCTGTCCTGTGTCCTGGACCTTGTATGGATTGGTAACTTCACAATTTGGTGACATAAAAGATCGTATAGAGAGTGGAGAGAGTGTGGAAGAGTTTGTTAGGAGTTACTTTGGGTATAGAGATGACTTTGTAGGTGTAGCTGCTGCTGTGCTTGTTGGGTTTTCACTACTTTTTGGATTTACCTTTGCCTTCTCAATCAAGGCATTCAATTTCCAAAAGAGATGAACACTTTATTCTGCACAACTTGTAAATGAAGGATCACATTTCATCCAACAACAAAGAAATATATAGAAACATAGATCACTATTCTCCTTCGAAATTTCTGCAACATTTGTTTATTATATGATATTATGTTAAAAAAGTAGATTTTATACCTAAGTAAACTATAAAAAACTGATTTTTGAGATGAAATTTGCATTCACATAATATGAATATATAAATGTGTATTATTTCTATACTTCCACCGGTGAAAGAACTAATTTTTCACTTTTTGTCGTAATGTTACAATCCATGTTCCTTGTTCTACAATACGGCTACATTGTACTTCTGTGTCGTAAATGTTAATGGTCAGTCCATTGCCTATGTGAATGTGCCTGTTTTGTTGTTCTCAGAATAGTCCAAGAAAACTGAGTCAACAAAGAGACATAGATAGCAGAGAAAATGATTTTATAACGAGAGAGAGAATAGAAAAGATAATATTGAATAGTGTAAGAATTATTTTATGTGCAGAAGATGTGGATCAATAATTTATGGATCTGTCTATCTGTCCATCTTTATCAAATTGTTTTCATTTTAATGGTTAAAAAAAAAGCGCACGGAAGCAACGTGCAATTTATTAGGAGTAATGAATAATTTAATGATGTTACGTCACACTCACTGTTTATTATGACTAAAATTGTGACGTCATTTGTTAATTCACTCATAACTAAATATAATATGGTCTATTATACTTTATGAGGAAAATTATTAGAAAAATATCAAATAAGAAAAGAAAAGCAAAAAGAGAAAGATAAAAATTATTACAAAAACTAATTCCACAAATATAATTACCAAAAACAAAATCAGTACGTTAACAAAACATAAAAACAATAATTCAAAATGACAACGGACACCAATCACATTCTCACAAGCATTATATTAAATGGGAACCTGGGCGTTTTAGCAAGAACTATACCTGACTTTTAAGAATTAAAAAAAAAAAAAAAAA
>Ga0099823_1001734_pt1 | contig 18700 bp, 5 predicted proteins | sample CowpearedBW_FD_76831 | JGI IMG/M metagenome (GOLD analysis project Ga0099823, IMG submission 76831) | Root nodule microbial communities of legume samples collected from California, USA - Cow pea red BW | ecosystem: Host-associated > Plants > Roots > Nodule | place: USA: California | collected...
TATATAAATAAAAATACAAAAGTGAAATATATAATATTTATTTTATAAAAGTTGTTATGTGAAAAATTTTTATATATTGTTATTAATAAATATATATATATATATATATATATATATATATATATATATATATATAATATGAACTAAAATTGAATATTTGTATTTATAAAATAATTTGTGTTTTTAAATTTTAAAAACTTTATCTTATTTATATTAAATAATACATACATTATTTAATTAAATTATAAATAAAAAAATGAAATTAGCTTAATTTAAAATATTTTAAATTATTACTTTAATTAATATATTTTAGTAAAATAAAACGGCTTAGGAAATATTGTACTTAAAACTTCCTGATATACTGTTGCTGAAATAAAAGCAAATAGATTATTCTTATATACTAAAAATATATTTAAATTTTAAACTAAAACACCTACAACTTACTTGAAAAAGCACATGTACAACCTACAACCAAAACACTCTTCATATCTTTCTTTTCTCTCCGATCTTCGTGATCAGTAAATCTCCTCAAAACAACAGGAACTTAGGCTTGAGATTAATTCAAATTACTTTGAACTCTATGTAAGAATAATTTGCACTGAGTTACATACTTAGTAACATGTGGTAATTAACTTTGAGTGAGAGACTTTTGTGTGCTTGATGTTGTTCCTATAAAGCAATAAATTATTGGTATTAAAAGGAGTAAAGTCTATTTGGGCCCGCCCATTCATAAATACAATTTTTTAGCCATTCCGTGCCATGGAAGACGTAATAAGCGGGTTACACCTCTACGCCACCATTTCTGTCCAAGTCCCCATGATGAACAAACAAAAGTAATGTAACTACCCCCGTACTTTCCTTTTTCTAAATTTAAAAATTATTTTAAATAAAAAAGCTCTTTAGTAACTTTCAATAACTTTTTAGTAAACTCAAATTTTTTTGGATGAAAATAAAATATAAGGTCCTTTTACAAAGACTTTTTTTGTTATAATAATGAGTAGTAATAAAACATTTGTTTGATAAAACAGAAAATTAGTAACGGAACATACCATTATTTAAATTTAATTACGTTGTAAAATGTGAATATTTTGAGATTGATCTGGCTTTGCATTGGTAGGGTTGAGTCAACAACAACCATGTGTTGACTTGAGTCCAAGTCTCTAACAGAGTAAAGGAGGATCCATCCTCGCATCTCAATCCTTTTTTCTGTTCTTTCTCATATATCTTATTACTCTCCTTCCTCGTCCCTGCGTAACAAACAAAACCAAAAAAAAAAAAGGTTAATTCAATAGAAAAGCTTCACCCTTTGACAGGGTAAGAAGCACCGAAGCAGGAAAGAATGAATGTTTGTCTTTACTTTATTTTATTTTAATATTTGCTGTGTGTATTATTAATAATTAATCCTTTTTAATTATTAAAATGAACGACTCACTATTCTGGGAGTGAAGTGAATAATCCGGGGAGGGTAGAGTCGTGTAAGAAGGAGCAAGCTCCTGCAGTGACCCTTCAACTCTGGAACTCCGAGGAGCACAATATTTCCAGCTTCTTGCTCGGTTTCTTCTTCAATTTCCCATTTTCTTGTTTAGCTTCTGTTCTATACTCTCTCTGCTTCAGTGGGTTGAAGATATAGATAAGATAACAGAGGGAGTGGTCAAAGAGCGAGGGGTTCCGTATTGTTTCCGATGATGGGCAATCCTAACCCTAACCCTAGCCCTAATCCTGCTCCGGAAAAGGAAAAGAGGCTCCAAGAAGAGCTGTTGGGTCCCATCTTACTGGGAGACCGCATCATAAAACTGGCTCAGGAGGCGGAGTCGTCCAAGGTGGACTGCACGGAGCTGGCGCGGAAGGTGCAGGTGGTGTGCGACAACCTGCGTTCCGTCGTGCGTGTGGTGTCGGGGACGCAGTGCGTGAACGAGCGCCCCATACGCCGCATCGTCGGCGAGGTCTCCAAAAACCTAGAGCGCACGTTAGCGTTCGTGCGCAAGTGCAAGAAACACGGTGGCGTCCTCCGCCAGGTCTTCTCCATGACCACGACTGCCGACTTCCGCAAGGTCTGGAACCTTCTGGAATCTTCGAACGGCGACTTGGTATGGCTCCTCACCATCTTGGACTCGAAGGAGGGTACCAATGTCTCCCTTCCCCCCATCGCCAGCAACGACCCCATCCTTGCATGGGTCTGGACCTTCACCTACACTCTTCAATTGGGTCAGCCAAAGGACCGCGCGGAAGCCGCCACAGAACTTGGCTCCCTCGCCAGAGGAAACGAGCGTACAAAATTCATCATCTTGGAGGAAGGTGGAGTGCCTCCTCTCCTCAAGCTTCTCAAGGAAGCTTCTTCCCCTGATGCTCAGGTTGCTGCTGCCAATGCTCTTGTCAACGTTACTACTAATCAAGAGAGTGTCGTTAGCTACGTCGTAGAGTCCCATGCTGCCCCCACTATTGTTCAGGTCCTTGGTGACTCCCCTATGAGGGTTCGTGTCTCTGTTGCCAATTTAGTCTCAGCTATGGCTGAGCAAAATGAACTTGCTCGCGAGGAGTTCGTGAGGGCCAATGTGACTAGGCCCCTCGTGTCGTTGTTGTCCATGGATACTGTCCTTGCTGACCCCATGGCCGGTCGTGCTAGCATCCATTCGCTTGTTCTGAATTTGTCCAACGTTGGGGAGACAAATTCGGATGGGAGTAGCCGTGGCTCCAGCCACCATCGGAGGGAAAGGGAAAGAGAGGTTGAGAGCCCGGAGTTGAGGAATGAGGTCAAAATCAGTTGTGCTAAGGCTCTCTGGAAACTCTCCAAAGGGTGTCTTTCAAGTTGCAAGAAGATTACCGAGACTAAAGGTTTGCTTTGTCTGGCTAAGATGATTGAGTCTGAGAGTGGGGAATTGCAACTTAATTGTCTTATGGCTGTCATGGAGATTGCTGCTGTGGCAGAGTCCAATGCTGATCTTAGAAGAGGTGCTTTTAAGCGAACTGCGCCAGCGGCAAAGGCGGTACTGGATCAGCTGTTGAGGGTGGTACAGGAAGAGGGTAATCCGGCACTGGTGATTCCTGCCATTAAGGCAATTGGTTCCTTGGCCAGAAACTTCTCTGGAAAGGTTCCGCAAGTTCTTGGTCCTTTAGTTGCTCAGCTTGGTAGCAGAGATGTTGACGTAGCCAGTGAGGCTGCCATTGCATTGGGAAAGTTTGTCAGCCCGGACAACTACAATTGCGTTGACCATTCTAAAGCAATACTTGAGCTTGATGGGGTTCCGAAGCTAATGAGCCTGCTGCAGATAAATGATCGCCAACAAGTTCATGGCCTGAAATTACTTTGTTACCTTGCCTTAAATGTAGGTAACAGTAAGGTCCTTGAGCAAGAACGTGCCTTGAATACCTTAGAGAGGTTTGCTCGTCCTGTTCAAACACAATATCCTGATTTGAAGGACCTGTTTGCAAAGGCTATACACCACCTCACTCTTTATCAGCCAGGAGCTCAATTGCACAGACAGCCCTTGGGGCTGTAAGTGCCACTGATTGCGTTAATCAAAATAATGCCTTGTAAGTTTTTTGAATGGAAAAGTAAGAGTGTATTGTACTTAGAAAATGATTTATTACATTTGTGAAAATATCAAATTTCAATTCAGTAGCCTAGCCTCTGTTATTTGTGGTATTAATTGACTGATCATCCAAACTATATACACAAGACTGGATGTCTCAACGAGATGAGTAAACTTACGAATATAAATTCGGAAATGTTGCATATGACATAATTTAGACTTGGTTATATTTGATGTACCAACTTTTCTAATTCTAGTGATTTCTTGTCCTTCCTTTTTTTCTCCTCATAAATATCACTGCAATGATTTGATTCCATTTTATAGACTTATGTTCTGTATTTGAATTCTGTGTACAGTTTACAAATGTACAAAGCAATAGTTGCTATTTATGTAGATTAAAGCACGGTATAGACCTTTCCTTTAAAAGAAAATAAATTAAACAAAGCCTTAAATTATGTCAATATGCATCGCTAATTTTACTGTGCATTTCTCCCTCTGAATTTATGTTCTTCCCACATGTTGATTCAGGGCCTGCTTGTGTTCGCTTTTTTAAGGCAAAAGTGGTTTTGTAATTCAAAAACATGTGCAAAATTAATTGTAATCATTAAATTATATTCTTTTTTAACTTTTCCGGAAGCTAAAATTAGCTGCTTGTGATAGTAATGCAAGCGTTTTTATTTTCCCGAAGGTTAGAAAACGGCACTCATAGGATTACGGATTTATTTGAGTCTGCGTGCGTTCATATCTACATTAAATTTATTATTCTGATATATGTCGTGAAACTCTTGTCTAAGATCAGAAGAAAGATTAGTCATTAACCTGGGAAGAAAAATGCTTAAATTCACTTCATGGATATCAATGCATTTAACTTCTTTCAGTTGCAATTGCAATTCATTTGTACTGACAAACTTTATCACTTAAATGTCCATTTGTTCAGGACTTCCTTCTAGAGATCTAAATCCTGCAGGGATTCTATAATAAGCTAAGGCCATGTATTCCTCAGATTTTACTACTTCTGTTATCAAATTTAGAAGAAAAAAAGAAGACTAGAAATCAAATTTGTTAACCTGGTATGGATATTTTGTTTGTTTGATTAAAGCATAACAGGAGCTTGTACAACACCACTGATGATGGAAGTTGGCGAGATCTCTTGGGATGCACTTTTGAAGAGCCAACCTAGGTTGGCAGTGGTAGTTTTGATTCAAATTTTATTCTGGCTACAATGTCTGTAGAGTTCCTTGTTGTAGTTCACGATGTAAATCTACATATAATGCATGGGGTAAAGTTTGTACACAGTTGTCATGTCACGGGTTTGATTGTCTTCGATGTTTGCAGCTGGCGTCTGGATCGCCTAGGTAAAAAAATATATGGACAAATTTGTTGTTTTAAACAGTGAGCATGAACATTTTGCATTTTTTTTTGTGGAAGCATAATATCAGCTTGACATCACTGACGATAAAAGTTGACCTTATATCTTGAGATGTTCTGGCAACCAATCCAATGTTTTGAGAAGTATTGGTGAGGAGTTCAAGACGTGATATTACTAGCAACATTGATTCAGAAATTATCATGTAAGAGTTCTAAAGAATTCCTGGGTATTTATAAACTGCATAAATCTAAAGAACAGACTGTCCGAAGCTTATGCAAATCTGAGGGATTAAAAATGTCTCCAAACCAAGCTACCTACCTTTCTTGAGGCAATCTGACGTAAATATTTTTACAAACATGTTTAAAGCCATGAACGCGTAGTTTTATTCTGTATTTATTTCTTTCACTCGGCGTCCATTTTTGGCAAGTTATTCCGAATCATTTTCATTTTGCTTTTGAATGCATTATACACACAGAAAAATGATTAATAGTCTTTGACCAAGTTGTAAACAGTAATGTGGACTAGTAGGTGATTTGGTCCCCAACACGGCCGAATGCATTTCTATTTTCTGCTGTAAGTTGAGGTATTTCTATCCAGAAGATACTTGCGATAAGGCTGAAGATACTATCTTTCGTGGAATTAGTGTGATAACTTCGTTAGACCTAATCTGTTAATTGTTATTTAATGTGATCCCAGGAACCTGATCTTGTTGTTGGTTGTAACATAGTAATCCGATTGAAGACGACGGATGAAATGAGATTATTAGAGCAGGGGAGACCCTGAATTCCCATTTGGTTCAGTATGCTAAATATTTTGTTGTTGTTGTTGTACAGGCCCTGTCACTGGTTTTCAGAAAACAATATGCAATTACGTATCTCGGCTTTAACTGATTGCAATTTGCACAGACCATTTAAGCACGTGACCAAAAATATTTAGTTGCTCGATTACGTATCTAATACTCTTAAGTTCTGAAAACACATCATTATATATTTAATTGCACACAAAGCGTACACTTCGTTAAATGGTCCTCCACAGAGATTGATCCCCCAAATTCAATTCCCATTTGACAGATAATCAAACGGGCCTCTGCCTGTTAATAAAGAAGTATGTTACATCAAATTTCAAGACAGATGTTTTATTCCACACTGAACTTTCATCAGGGAATCATTCTTCCTTTATCTAAAGTAGCGGATCTGCTGTCACTTATTTACTAATGATGGTGTAGGGTTGAGTAACTCATTAAGAAATAAAGGTTTGTAAACTGTCATGCTGTATGTTTTGTCCATTGCCAATAGTTTGAGATTACACTTTACACAAATTATCACCTGCATTCTTAACTAAAACACTTGGGAAACCATGTCATTGAGTTTTTGTATATTTGTGCCTGTATTTTCTTGCAAACACTGTAAACTTTTTTTCTTTCTGGCCTATTCTTGGTGACTTGTATTGAGAGTAACTTTAGGAAGAAGGGAATTATTTCAACTTGCTATTTGCTTAGTTAAGCCAAGTAATTCATTGGAAGTGTGATGAAACTAGAAAGTCACAGTCGTAGTCGTATATGCAATAGAAGACGGTCCATGAATACGCAATCAGAAGTTTCGTGGTTTGAGTGAGGAAAGCGCAATCAGTGAAAAACACATTTCCATGGATGTCAACTTGCAGCTTATATTTGATGAGTAGCCATTATTAAGACGTTCAATTTAAGGAATGCTTTATGTACTTTTAAGTTTGTTCACTTTCTCCTCAGCCCAAAATAAAAAGGAGAAATGAAAAAAAAAAAAAAGTATCCTGTTTCCTTTGCGGTGTTAAGGTCATAATCACTTGCAAGCCATAAAGCTGAATTCATTTGGTAAAAAAAAGTACTGTAGCAAGTTTTACAGGGTTAAAGAATCCTGAAATGTCAAACATAATCGTTAAGATATTTTGCAATGATTCAAAGGGTTGGTTTCTTTTATGATCGCAAGGTCTTTGGGGGACTCAAATTCATGATTCTGAATGGCATGGTCCATCCATTTCCTCTAGAAGCGTAAGCTCTGAGGTTAAGTTCAACGCCTCACTCATGCATTCGATTTAAAGCCCAAACACCATGCATCATTGGCTTCTACCTAACTTCGTTTTCATTCCATTTCTCCACTTCTTTACTTTGGTGCCATTACCAATTGCAAACGAAAATCATTTGTTAGCTATCATTTCAACCTCAACGTGTAAATTGTGCTAACTTTTTCATATTTTATTCACGGCAAGTGTAGAACGGTGAGCCCAGAGAAGCAAATCACATTTTAGAATTGTCAATAAAAGTCTAACCTTGCTACAGAAGACGCTTAAACTACAAATAATTTTACTAGTCATAGGTAAGGATCAAAGAATCTATTCAGGAGTATTCTCCACCAATCAAAATTTGACTAGTTAATCAAAATTGTGGGCTTTATCACGTGATTGGGGCATTTTTCTTAAATTCTTATTAAAATAACAATATTAAAAAAAGAAAAACTATATAAATGAATAAGTTGTGTTCCAAAACAAAACCTTAGTTCCAAAGCATATTAATGTTGCAAAAGTTACCTATTTCTATTTTTCTTTGAATCTTACCATTTTCTTGAATTAAAAGAAAAACTATCTTATTTCTTCTGTAAGTTTCCAAAGTTGCGCTTTAGCTTGCATGAGATAAATATTTGACAGTCAACAAATGTATGCACACTTTTTACATATGTGGATGCGTAATATATATTAACTAATTCATCTTCATTGTTTAGGATGTGGCGTGGTTTTTAGTGTTTGTAAAGTCAGAGCATGTGAAAAATTAATTTACGTACGACTGAAATTGAGATTTAAAAGTGTATAATATGATCAAGAAAACAAATGTATATATTTGACTAACATCATAAGAAGTTGGCAATATTTCTTTTCCTTTTACGCACGAGACAGCGCTTGTCGGTGTCCCTATATCATATTGTTCAGAAATTTGCTAAGTTCAAAAGTCATTATTCACCAAAAGCATTTTGATATCACTTGTCGGATGCACCGTTAGTTGACCCGAAAAGGCTACCACATTACTTAGTATTTCGCTTCAACCATATCTTTGATATTTCTCTTCCCTTTTCCCACATTGTCTTTCTTAATTATACTTCTTTTTTTCACTTTTATCATCACACTTCAAATGCTGCTCCAGTTTCCAGGTAGCTAACTACCAAGTGCTATTTAACTTCAACATATGTGTATCACCTTTAAAATATTATCCATCATATGATATGGATATGGTTATTTGGACAATTATATTTCAAGATCCAGAGTGTTAAGTTTTACAGTGGTTTCTATAATCATAAATTAGAAGGTGCTTTTGACAGCAATGTTCTGATTTTGCTGAGAATCTAAATGACTTCTGATCCTAGAGAACGTATAAGTGCCTCCACAATGAGAAGGTGTTTGGTAATTAGCGAGGCCTGGTTCCGGAGCTTTGGTGATTTGCAATAATATATATGTGTATATGCGAAGCTAGGTGTGGCATAATTATGCATGTTTTTGGCTATGGCTATCATAATTTGCCCAAACAGCCATACATGATAAACCAGAAGCGTGAGCATAGGGTAAACGCTTAAGCTAATTAATTTATGATGTGGTTATGCACTGTCCCTCTCTTGCTTTTATGGTGTGGTTATGCCTTAGTTCACAGCTGTTCTAATTGAAGTAATAGTGACTTTCACCGTCTTAATTTGGTATATGGCAAAGTAGGAACCTAGGGTAGGACCATCTGTGGTCCTCACCGGAGTTACTGCACACTTTTGTTTGCTAGCTAAGTCAACACAGTGGATCAAAATTACATGCACTATGTCCAAACAGTTAGCATCATCCATCATCTCTCATCTCATCGATCATCATCACCATCACCATAGGACCGATTGACTTTTTTGGAAGGGTTTGCGTGAGAATTGAGAGCAGCTTTAATCTTTCCTGATTTATGACTCAATAATGGCCTATGTTATGCCTGATGCATATGTGGTTGTAACAAGTACTAGAGTAGTTGGTGTACGTCATTGTGTGGGTTCTTCTCTCATTTCATTTGCTTTAATTGGTTATCTTTTTCATAATTAGAGAACATGTATATATAAGAAACACAACCAAACTCATAGGCAATTAAATTCAGCTGTTATTATAAACTGTGCAGTCACATCCTCTCTCGCTTGAAAAGCATAATTTTCTTCAAACCCTTAGAACCCCGAACAACTGTTATTATATGTGTATATAATAAATAAGATCATGGCCGCATGCATAAGCATGGAGTGGTTACTCGGGTGACTGCTATATTAAAGATGATTTTAAAGGTGGTTTAAATTTGGAACCGTATATGTTACACAGAAGGAGAGGACCCTATAGCTTTAGACTTTAATCAGTTATATATGAACTTCTCTCTCTCCAATAATGGAGATTTTGGGGAGCCAATTTTAGCCTTTTGGAGGGATTCACCAAATGCATGGTGCTGTCATATGCCAGCGAAAGCATCATCCTCTCATTATACGATAGGACAGGATAATCTTCTTATTCAAACACTGCCAGCGCTAATATATATCTACCAAAACCCACTATATACATCGTGTATATTTTGAGAAACACACGAGCGTGTGTCCCCATGTGTGATATATAATAATATCATATATATTATAAAAGGAAGGATCAGCCAAAAATTAAATGGAATTCGTAACTTGGTGCACTGTATGGGTGCTTCTCCTCTTTATCGTATTCTACTCTTTGACCACCTGATATAGAAGACAGCTACTACAAGGATAAAGGAGATAAAAGAAAAAGAAGAAGATAACTGCATCTGATAAAAAGAAAAAAAAACTATTCACTGACTTGCACAAATTTAGCAGCACTCAATAATCATGGAGAATATATCGTTATTCAAACTTTGGCTGATGAAAACAAATACATCAATAGGAATAATAGGTGCGGGGGAGGGGGATCGTCACAAATCTTTAGCTACAAATCTCCTGTACTATCAACATCATTCTATTTTTTACTAACATGAAAAAGGGTTCAAAAAATCAAAAAAGAAAGAATTTACAGTTCATATGTGCTGAAATACATCAAAATTTTCCCCGGTTAGATCTTCTGAAAGGGAAGTTAATGGAAAGCTAGTGAAATCTATCGAATTGCGAGTCTGAAGCTGCCCCTCTTCCCATGGACTTGTCTTGAAATCCTCGGATTTTGTGGCATTTACTTGGAACTGAAACAAAGGGTCAAATTTGTTGTCACCTTCCCACGAGAAACTTGCATTTTCCATCATGCTGCTGATATGACACCCTCCACCAGCGTAAATGGTGCTCATGTTTGAGCTATTGCTGGAACTTTCTTTCACCTGGTCGTTCATGAGCAATGAACTGATTTTGGAAGCTGAATTGTTGTCTGAAAACTCCGTCACCGACACGTTCCCATGATCAGAATTGGTTAGACTTGGCAATGAGAGGAATCCGTAGCTTGAATTGGGTCCAAAAGGACTCTGATCAGATGCTTTAAGGCTTGTCTGATACTGACTCATGGGTAAGCTAAAACCAGACTGCGCACCACCCATTGGAAAATCATAGTAGGATAACGGGTCCAATGCTGGCTTGTTCAAGAAAATTTCTCTTGAAGCTTCAGTTAGTCCTCCATCATAGTAATTGGAATCTATTAGAAGTGTTGATCCCTGTGATGAAGGGAAAGTTAATGGAACTGAAAGGCCTTGAGACAGTGGTGTCTGCATAGCTGCTGTCTCTGTGATTTTCTTTTCTTCCTTAACATGGGCTTCTGTTAAAGGCTTGTGTGTATTTGGGTCAATCCCTTGCTTCAGAAGCTTCTTCTTTAGACATGAATTCCAGAAGTTTTTAATCTCATTATCTGTTCTCCCTGGTAACTGTGCTGCGATTTGAGCCCACCTGATATTCAGAACAAAACAATTTCACAACCAATCATGGTTAACCATTTTCACAAGAAAAAAAAATATGTTTTACTTATATCATATTGAACATCCTTGAATATACATTACCTGTTTCCAAGAACTTCATGGAGACTGACTATAAGATCCTCCTCCTGCTGTGAGAACATCCCTCTCTTTAAATCAGGCCTCAGATAGTTTATCCATCTCAACCTGCAACTCTTTCCACATCTCTGCAGTCCTGCGATTGATGAAATGTTTTTGTTTTGAAGCAATGAAAGAGAAGAAAGAATAGTAGAGAGGAGAAAGGTTTGTGTATTATGAAACATATGTAAGTTGTTAATTACCAGCTAGTTTGGGAACCGAACTCCAGCATCCAACTCCAAATCTGGTTATGTAGTTGAAGAGCTTCTCATCTTCTTCAGGGGACCATAAACCTTTCCTCAGTTTTTGCTTTACACAACAGGAATGGCGACCCATCTGTGAGAGAGAACAGAGGGAATGCCGATGTTACTTAATATTGGAGGAAGAATGTGAGCTTTGAAGTGGTGAGTGGCTCTATATAGCGTGAAATATTACCCAGTGCTTCTGTCATTTATAAATGTTTCACGAGGTAGAAATATTGTTATGTTGTGGGGTGGAAAACGAGTAACCCAAACTAATTGTGTTCATTTAAAGAGAGGAGGCTAAATCATAAATCATACTTAGGATTCAAGTTAAGAGAGAGACAGAGAGAGAGAATGTAGAACCCTGAGGAAGGTGCAGCAATCAAGTGGGTTTTACGCAAATCCGGTGCTGCTTTTGCATTGGAATAGATTGGTTTTTAAGATATCTCTATTTCTAGAAAATTAAAAAAAATAAATAATTAAAGGGAATGAGTCTATAAACATCCACTGTATGTGATTCCTGATTTTTATTAATTACCAATTAAGCACTAACTACTGAGTCTGTTTTATTTTCGATTCCGTCTGAAATATAACCTCATATAGCAAATGATAATCATGTACATATTCTGCATGTTAAATTTCGACCCTTTTGGCGCTTTATTTGATTAATAACAATATGGACCAATCATGACCTCATACCACATAATTCATCTTCAGTTTTACCCTTTGACAATGTGATCCAATGCATGTGTCATTTGAGAAGGTTGCGTCTTAGGATTATTAGAATTAATTAAGATGTAATAAGGAGGCTAAGGTACTTATGTTTAGTGTGGGACAAGAGATGTTAAGACGTAGATAACTGTTACCTGTCATTTCCTTTTACCACGGATTCACTTTTACTTTGTTAATTGTTTTAATTTTGCCTTTCAAAACACTATTATATTATAATCTTCTTACCAATACCAACTTAGAGTTGCCACAAAATTCCGTCTTTGAAATGGGAAAAATAATGAGAACAAAATCACTTTTTTTGCTCGTAGTTTTTTATTTCTTCATATTTGTTGGTTATGTCTGCTTTTAGTTCTGTGAACGTTAAGAATACTATAAAATCAACCGACAGCGGTTCATGGAAAGGTTTGTGGGGTCGAAGGAGGACATATTGACTCTAAATTAAAAAAAGAAAAAAGAAAAAAGAGAGTGAAATGGTGGTTTATTAATTTGAGAGTCCGATAAAAAGAGTAAAGCTATGCAATTTTCAACCCTGGTTTCTTCCCTAACATCTTTTCTATCTTACCAATTTACCATTTTCTGCAATTGCCATGATAACTTCTCTCTCAGCGAGTTTGGCCAATGATGGCAATCATATTTACAGATAAGTTCTTCTCCAACCAATAATAGATCATGTATGACAATGCTACCTAGCACAATGTTTTTGTATAATCTGCGTTTTTCTGATTATGTTAGCTTATAATACAAGTTAGTTGATCATTCAATTTTTAAATAAAGCCTCTTTATCTTTCAGAGAAGATTTTTGTCGCCATGCATCGAACCAACACCAAGCAATCATCTAATTCAGCATTCTTTTTTTCCTTTCAAAATTAGCCTTCACAATTGACATAGATAATAAGAAAAGATTCTTGTCCGTAATGTTTCATGCTTGTTACTGGTATATATATAAAATTATCATTTACTAATAAATAAAACAACGTTAAACATTAAGTTGTTTTGTAAATCAATACAACTTTTGTTTCACAACAATTAAAATACTAATATAAATATTACAATGTTTATGCACAAATAGATTAATGTATATCAGTATATTTGATGTATTTAATATCGTATATATCCTCTAACTTTTATCGTAAGAAACAAATAATTAATTTATTAAAATTAATAAGAATGCTTAATTTTAATTAATAGTACCATAAATTTAAGTTTTATTTTAAAGTATTTTTATTATTAATTAAATGGTTTGAGCAATTTCTTATCAACACACTAATTGAATCCCTTCTAATTCTAAGACGTGATTATTTTCTTACCAATAACCAATTTTGATGTAAAAAAAATTAAACTAGTCATTTATATTTAATTTGCATTAAAATGAGGGTAAACAAAGTTATTTACATAAATAATATAATTGAAAATTAAAAACATTAAACAAGTTTATATATTACTAATATTTTATTTTATTTAAATCATATTATTTTAATTATTTAAATATGAACTATTACGTGTTTCTGATATTATATTTATTAATAAACATTACTAAATAATCAATTATAAATGCAAAGAATAATTAATTGTACAGAAAGATTATAGAACTGATTATGTATACTTTTATTTTCAAATCTCTTAATTTTAATGTAAATTTTAAGTTCTTGGTCTATTTTCAATTGAGTTCTTTTTTTTGTTAAATATTTTAATTTTTATATATTTTATTTAAGTCATCACCGTTTAATTGTTTTTTTAATTAGGTGATGTAATTGTTATCATATTTTATCATCTTGTTTATTTATCTCCATGTATTAAGAAATGTGATGGATTTTCGTTAATGCAAAATGATATAATCAATAAACAATTTTTATTACTTTAATTAAAAATATATTGGATAACGATGAGAATATCTTGTTATCCCAACCATCTTCAAGTAAATGTAATAAAAAACCATTTGTTATTTTACCTTAACCACATAACATAAAAGTCACTTTACTCAATTAACAAAAAAACAATTAAATGGTAGATACTCAAATAAAAATGTAAAATTTTCGGTACTCACTAAACAAAAAAAATAAAATAAGGGTTAAATGTATTTATGATCTTCTAACTTTCGATGAAAATTGGAATTAGTCTATTTTCGATTTTTGACATAATTTAGTTCCTCAATTTTAAAAATATGAATTTGGTCATTTTAACCAAATTTTTTTAATTTTATTTTAAGTTTTAAACACATTTCATAATAACATTCGAGTTATTTACACTATTTGAAACATTTATGTTTCAATATTAGCTGAAACACGTTGGAAACGTCAAATAAAACAAAATATGGTTAAAATGACTAAATCCACACATTTCAAAAGATAAAGAACTAAATTAGTCTAAAATTTCAAAGTAAAACTAATTCTAATTTTCACTAAAATTTAAGGACCAAAACCAAAAATTAATAGAAATTAAATTAAAAATACCAAAAGGAGCTTATAATTTAATTAAGCCAAATTTTAATGTGTATAATTTTTATTTTATTTTTTTATGCTTATTAGGATTCTATATTTCATTTTGTTTGCTTTCCTTTCTTTCTCTATTTCAATCTTTAGTGATATATAAATAAAGGATATGAAAAAAATTACTATTTTAATCTTCAACAACATCAACTCTTATATCTACTCTGAAAAAGAAATGTCAAACGTGAGATTGGGTTTTGAGCTGAGACTATTTTAATCTCTATTACCATATGTTATATAATCTTGTTAACACAGAGTGCCTAATAAGATATAAAAAATTAAAAAAAAACAAAAAAAAAACAAAAAACTAGTACTTAACATCATATAAAAATAAATCCATATATTTCTTAAGCTAAAAGATGTATCCAATATTTTTTATGAAAAGAACAGATAAAAATATATTTGTATACGAGTATAACGACTTGTTAATATATTATTATGTCATATTATTATAGTAAAAACTAACAAAATTAATTATAATAATAGTTTAATAGTTCTTAGTTAAGATAGACCGAGAATATTTACCACTTAAATATAGAGCTGTCAAAATGGGTAACTCGGTCTGACCCGGCTTGACCCACCACGGGTTGATCACTTAGTGAGTCAACCCAACCCAGCTCACTGATTATTAGCGAGCCAAAAAAGTTTCAACCTGATCCGGCCCATCACGGGTTGATGGGTTAAATGGGTTGGTTCACTTGTCTCACTTAATTACAAAAAATACAATTTATTTTTTATTTTTTTAGTCAAAACTAGATTATAATTCTAATTAAAATTTAAATAAACTTTAATACAATCCAAATACAAACCAAAATCACAAAAATACAAATTATCTATGTGTTGCTAAAAAAAACAATCTAACATGACCTAAGTACAAAGTCCAACTTAACAAAAAATACTTGTGTGACCCTTTATTTGCGGGTTTGTAAGCCAATTCGGCTCACCACGGGTTCAATCCGGGTGAGCCAGATTCTAGGTGAGCCGGGTAAAAAATCAACCCGTATTAAAATTTGTAAAAAAAATTCAACCCAACCCAGCCCAAGTCCGTGATGAATCGGGTTAGCTCACGGATTCCAACCCATTTTGACAGCTTTATGAGTTGTCCATAATAGATTTGATACCACATTCAACATAAAATTTTATTATTTGTGGATCTTATAATGAATCACCATAGGATATTAAAATTTTAGTATTTGTGGATCTTATTTTTTTTATATCACTCAATTTTATTATTCTTATTCAATATAAAACTTTCTAACTTATACTTATATTCTTATTAGTTCTTCCACTACTGTAAGTTGGATTTTATCACGAACTTTTAGATAACAAGACAAATTATCCCACCCATTTATCTCAAAACATTTTCACTAATTCTAAGTGTTCTTGAGTTTTACTATGACGAGGACATATCATACACTACCTTTATTAATGTGATTTAATGTGTAAGCATTTCATGTGTGTACCGGACAATGCCATCGACATTTCCTATTTTTTGCAGGGACCCTTTCTTTAGAAAATAGAACATAACGCTAACTTCCAAGACATTCATAAGCAGGGACTTGGAAATTGAAAGAATAACTACAGGCATTAATATATAGAGATATTGTGTGTGTATTTTTCTTCTATCTTTTATTTTTCTTTAAACCAAGAGTTTATCATTCTGCATGTGTAGAAAAGTTCATGCAAACAATAAAATTTAAGTTATTTACACTACGTTTTTTCTTTTGTCTGAACAATTAATGGTCGTTAAGAGGTATGAATAATTTGTTTATCTTCTTACTTTCTGACGTTTGAATTTATTAAGAGGTATTGGAAATTATCATAACTTTGGGACTTGATATCGATTTCTAAATAATTTTTATAATAATTCCCCCAACTTTATATAATTATATAAAGTGAATAACTTGTTCATTGTGAAAATACAATACAATAGGAAAGTTTGCAACTTCATCTGCAAAATTTGCAAAGTCAACCCAAGTAGAAGGGAAAGGAAAGTACTCGACCCATAGAATTGATTAGTACTTAACAGTGATATTAAAATTTGATAAAACAATTAATCGGTGACTCATCTTAATCATATTGAACTGATTTAGTTTTAGTAGTTCGGATTAGTCGAATAAATGAAATAATAATTTGAAATAGTATATTTTCTTTTTGGAATTTGTTAAAAAACATAAATAGAATTGGTTAAATGTGAAGTGAAATATTTTAAACGGTGTATAGTCGGTTTAAATATACTTTTCAATTATAAATAGAGAGTGCTATAATGAATGGGATGATTAAGTTATAGTTATTATAGTCCAATCAATGGGATAGCAAGACAACACCGATACTCAAGCACTAGCAAGAGAGGTATAATAAAAGATCATGTTAAATGATATATTGTACTTATTTAATCATACTTACGTTAATGAGTTTGACGTAAACATCATATAGTTAGTGTGAATAAATGTTCTATTTTTTTTCCATATAATAATTGGTTGTCTTTAAAAAAACATTTAATTTTTCTATTTTTAATGTAATTTTAAATAGGTTATTTATTATATTTGTTTAGTGTTCTCTTTCCCTTTTCCATTTGTGTTTAAATATTTTATAATCTATAAGAATATATAAAGATGATTATCTCTGTTGTGTTCATATTTTAAAATACTAATTTTACCCTTTAAAATATAATTATTTATTAAATTTTTGAAAATTGACAGTTAATTTTATACTCTTTTTTATAAAATCGTCTATCTCTACTTCTTCTCTTTTTCTCTACTTATCAACAATGATTCTCTCATCTTTTTTTATATATTTCACTTTATTTTTAATAAATATAATTTTATTTTATATATTAATTTAATAACATTACATTGTCATCATCTACTAATATAATATCACGTATATTTAAGAAATACTTACACATATGCGTGACATACTAGTATATAATAAAAAAAATAGAAATAAGGATATAATTGAATATATGTATGTATATTATTATAAATTTAAAAAATAACTGATAAAAAAAAAGAAGAAAAATTAGTAAGGAACGATAACTAATAAAAAAAAGAAAAGAAGAAGAAGAAGAAGGAAGTAATACGTGTTATCTATCGGTCACTAATTTTTTAATTAGAAGGAAGTTGTTATGTATTTTCCATCACAAGTACATGGAATCCGGAACCCATTGACCAATATACTATATCAATAATTAAGTCGCTTCCCAAAGAACATTGAAGAATGTGAACCCGTGGAAAATAGCTACTACTATTTCTTCATAATTATAACAATTAACAATCGAATACGAAACTAATCAGATGAAAAACATTAAGATTGTAAATGTTGAGATGTCCGAATATTTTTTATTCCCACAAAAGTAAAATAATAATAATAATAATAAAAATAAAAATAACTAAAGAAGACACCAAAACTGGATAGAATGTTACTCAACCAGGTTTTCAATTTAGATAGAAGATTTGGATCCAATAGTTACTCTTCCATCATCTACCCTTTGAAGATAAATGATTTGTTCCCTATGTCCTCTGTATAGAGAAAGTATGGAGAAATGTTATAAAAAAAAATTATCTATCTATATAATAAATTTTACATTACTACAAATTATAATGTAGGGTTAATAACAAATTTTAGTGTGTAAAAGTTGTTGGTTACTATAGTGATTAACTTCGATACTAATTTACAAAATAAAAAATTTTAATTATCGAAATAGTCACTATTATAAATAAATAAAAATTATAATTGGTACTAATTAATTAAATATTAATTTAGAAATCAATTCATTTGCTATAAAAACTTTGATAACTAATGTTTAGTATCAGTTTCTTTCTTAGTTAAAATTTTGGTAGTTAAATTTTAGAAACCAAATTTATAAGTCAATTATAATTTTTTGTTCATAATAATGATTATTTTAGTAATCAATAATTTTTATTTTTTAAATTGGTATCTAACTTGGTCAATATAGTGAATAACAACTTTTTATCACCACAATTGATTGTTAATGAGACATTTTCTTGTATTGATATATGATAAAGCAAATTTTTAAATTTCATCTCTTAAAAATATTAAATTGGTTCATTGTTAATATAAAAATATGTATATCATTAATCAATAAAAGTTCATAATAGATATATTTTAAAATAATTAATATAAAAAAGCTAAATAGATGAAAAACTAAAATTAAATTATTGTGTAGAAAACATTTATATATATATATATATATATATATATATATATATAAAAGATTTTCTTTCTTTAAAATTCAAATATATTAAAAAATATTATTTATATATATA
>Ga0099823_1001735_pt1 | contig 18695 bp, 7 predicted proteins | sample CowpearedBW_FD_76831 | JGI IMG/M metagenome (GOLD analysis project Ga0099823, IMG submission 76831) | Root nodule microbial communities of legume samples collected from California, USA - Cow pea red BW | ecosystem: Host-associated > Plants > Roots > Nodule | place: USA: California | collected...
CACAAATATAGAAGTTATTTAAAATGAGGTATTTGTATAAATAAAAAAATTAATATTTTCAATGGATTAAGAATTAAATAAATACAACATCTTACTTTCCTTAAAATTTCGTACGATATAAATTGTTGTGACAATCCAATACCAATATATTGACAATATTTACAAATAAAGAATTTCTATGATTATTTTTACTCCATTGATTTTTAGGTTGACATTGTACTGCTTAAGGATGGAAATAATTATTGAACAAGTAATATACATCAATAAAAAATTACGAAATATTAAAATGACAGTGAGATTTCATCTAATTATATATTAATTGGGATTTTTTATTTTTTTCATTGAATTAGTATAAAACTTCTAAAAGAATGAGTAAAGCATGCATTTGAATATTGTTTAACACCCTATACCTAACTTCTCAAAATGCTTTTTCATCGATTCCTTCGTAACAGATTAAAATAAATAAAACTTTTTGATATTTGAACTTAATTACTCCAAGTTGGTGTTCCCGATCAAACGTGAAAGCAACATTTGTGCGCAGTCTCACGTTTGATATACCAAACAGAACTCAACGAGGAAAGTCCACATTTAGTTTTAGTTACACAAAAGATGGAACATGCTTCCATTTAAACAAAAAAACATTTAAAAATAAGCACGTTTTTAAGGTAAAAAATGAACACATGTTAAAGACTTGTTTGTATTAGGTTTTCAACTTATATTTTCCCACAACTTCGTATCTCATTTACTATATATGCCTTGTTATTTTAATTATTTATGTCAATTTGACGTGATTGGTTGGACCATAGTATCACAGGAGAATCACTGCTACGATGGTGGACACTCTATTAAAACGTGCTTTTTTTTTCTGTTTTATTTATGCTTTTTACTATAGAAACCCAATAATGAACTTCATTAAAGTGCACTTTCTCTTTCTAATCCGTCAATTAATATGGCTTAAACAGGTTGGACATAATTCAAACACTTGAAAACATTTCCTTAATCATCTTTTGCATTTTGTTGACATTTGAGATCAACATTGTCAAAGACTCGTGGTGTATATGAAAATCGATAGAAAATCAAAAACAATATTTGTTTGCTTCTGTGGTTTATTGACATTTGGCGGAAACAGTATCAAAGACTGATCGTGGGTTTGACAACACTTTAAAAAGCAAATAATTACATTTCAAAATATAAAAATAGAAGAAATGTATTAATAATTTGATATCAAACACGTTATTTAAGTTCAATACTCTTATGATATTGCAAAAATATGTATTAATAATTAAGAGAAATACAAAAGATTTCACATCGACTATAAATAAGTGGGTGTAAATCTCAATTTACAAATTAATTTTTTAAGTTTACTTCTTAAAATGATATTTAAGTCATTTAAAGTTTGTTTTAGCAAAACTTTTTGTTTGTGGAACATATCATGACTCGTTATTAAACCTGTCATTGAATCACTTATTAATTTATAGTCTCCACACTTGATATGTATAAGTTTAGACTAAAAATGTCTTAAGAATTTGAGATGCTTAAAACAAACTTAAAAATAATATTTTTAAATACTAATAAAAATATTTGTGTTAAAATATATTATAATTTTGGAAAGTGTAAAGAAAACTTCCAAATGAGACAATTTTACTGATAAAACAATTTAATGTAAAATTTAATAGCCACCCATAATAATTTAATTAAATTATATTTTTAAACATTATTTTATAATTAATTTAATAGTAATATATTAGTACTTAATTGAAGGTAATTATTTCTAAAAAATCTAAAACAAATACTTTACTAGTTGAATTTTAGGCCACCCTAGAAAGTGTACGGAAATCTTATATTAACTAAAACAAGTATTTACAATAATGCAAAGATCATGTTGTTATTCAGTTTTTAAAAGTTAGGTTAAACTTCAAGTCTACCTTCAATATGAAATTTTTTATATCTACTTTAAATTTAAAAAATTATAATTTTAAATAAACTTAAACTGAAATGTATTGAAAACGTGCGTGAAAATATTACTTCTGGAAGTTGTTTACGGGAGGAATCCATATGATATCCATTCGTAAGATAAGACATCACGCTTGACATGACAGACGCATTAACGTTGTCCATTCGACACTGAGAAACATTTTCGAAACAAAGCATGAAACTGCAAATTTCGAGAAAGTTGACGAAACCGTGGCGTTGAAGAAAGAAAGCATGAAATGGCACGCAGAGTTCAATTCTATTATTATTTCTCTGCTGACATTAATGAAAAGCTTATGCTTTCGGCCAAGCCTCGCATTAGTTTAGTGTAGTTATGTCTATCGTCTGATAAAAGAAAAAGAAAAAAGCTACGACTTTGTCGGTTTTTTATGCATGAAAATAGTGCAGAAGAGAAAAACAAAACCAACAGAGAGAACCTGCATAAGAATAAACGTACGAAAGACACGTATATATATGCTGACACGTACACATGTTACATAGAAGCACGTCGACAATGTTGGATTATTGGGTTATTCCCCAACAAAGTTAATTAGGTCTTTCTTGAATGGCATAAGATTGTAGGAAAGTGATGATGACATTTGATTAATTAGTGAATAGAATATGGTAGAGTGTCATGGTCATCACTGGAGCTCCCTAATATCATATTCTTTTGTCCATCGCAGTATCAACTCATAGTTTTAAATTAGACAACCCAACAAGATTTTAGTTAAAGTATTGAAATTTATTTTAATGATCATTCATTATCTCTCAGATCATTTGCTAGTATCTATGTTCTTGGTACATTAAATAATGAGTATTACTTCATCAATGATTTTAAATGGTATTATTTTATTTAAAAAAGTAACAGAGTTGTGAAAATGAATTGGAACCCGGAAGTCAACCCGGTCCATCATGGGTTTAGGTCGGGTTGAGTTGAATTTTTTTTATAAATTTCAATGTGAATTGATTTTTGACCCAGTTCACCCGGATTGAATCTGTGATGAGTAAGGTTGGCTCACCAACCCGCAAATAAAGAGTTACGTAAGTGTTTTTTGTTAAGTTAGGTTTTGCATTTAGGTAAGGTTATGTTGTTTTTTTACTCAACACATATATAATTTGGTATTTTTGTGATTTTAGTTTGTATTTGGATTATATTGAAGTTTATTTAGATTTTAATTATAATTATAGTTTAGTTTTGATTGAATTTTTTTTTTTAAGTGAGTCCGTGAGTCAACCCGTTTAATCCACCCATGGTGGACTGGATCGAGTTCAACTTTTTTTTGCTCTCTAATAAATGAGTCAGGTTGAATTGACTCACTTAATTATCAACCTGTGGTGAGTCAAACTGGGTCAGGATTATCCGTTTTGACAACTTTATAGAAAAATAGTAAGAAAACTTCTTCTTTTTTCTACATTTTTTTTTCTCTCTAAAAAAGTTTCTATGATCAGCCTAAGACTATGAGGGTAAACAAGGAGACTGTTTTGAATTTACCAAAACTTTAGTTTTGATAATAGTTTTATTTCAATAGGGTGTTTGTAGTTATTTATTTTTTTTAAACTAATAGTAAAGAAAGATATTTGTGCGTGTAGAGTGCTGTTATTTTTTAATAAGTATAAATTCATTTATATATATGTATGAATTCAAAATGTACACCATTATTGAAACATACACGATTATTGAAGCATGATCAATATACTTAGATGATAATGGCATTAAATTATTTTGTATTATTTTTATTAATTCAATGTTGTTGTATATTATGATCTTATTATATACATAATAAATATTTTTATAGCTCAAGCAAGCTTCCAAGACTTTTAATAATATAAGATTTTATATTTTACCCCAATAATATATATATATATATATATATATATATATATATATATAGTTATGGCACTTAAATCTAATATTCAACTAGCATGAAAATTGCAGGACGTGTTACATTATTTATTTAGAAGTTGAGAGTACGGGATTGTCATTTATGTGTAAGTTAATTGTGTAAATTAATTAAGCAGAAAATTAAAAAAATCTACAGAAGTATGACGTTTACTTAAAGGATTTTAGTGCTTATTATCCAGTAAATATATGTTATGGTAATAGTTATAGACAGGGGCGCCAAAACAGGTAAGTCCGACTCGTTTTGACCCGGTTTGCCTGTGATTTGCCAAAAATGGGTTAAATTGGGCTAACCCGTCACCAATAATCAGGTTAAATATTGCAACTTGTTCCGTTTTAGGGCAGGTTAGTTCGTCTTTTTTTTAATTTTTGTTTATAAATCTATTTTATATATATACATTTATTTATATAATATAAAAAAGTAAGATTTTTTAATTAATTTTAATTTTAAACATAAAAATAAACGGGTTGACGGACTGGTCCATTTTAACCCGTTAAACTGACGGGCTAGACGGATCGGATTACTGCAGATTGACGAGTTGGCAACGGGCCTGGCCTAGTTATAGACAGATAAGTGAAAATATAAAAGTTGTGGTTTACTGAATTTTTTTAAAGCTTTAAAAAATAATAATTACTAAATATTGCAATAAAAAGTGTCATAAAAACAATTTATAAAACATATTTTAAATTGTCTTTTGTTTATTTGAAAGGTTAATCTTGGACATCCTAGATTTCCATGAAGATAAATTCGAAAACTATATAATATACATATGTTAATAGATGTCCCCATATATAATAAAAAATTCCATTACACTTTGATGTTGGGGGCATAAGATTCCTTATAAATGCCACACATTTATAGTATCTTAATTTCTATCTACATCCCAATTTTTAAATGTAGTTTAAGTTTTTTTTTTTTTTACACATTTGTCAATTTGTTTCTTTCGGTCATGTTTATGAAGTTGGGACTTTCAAGAAATTAAGGTGTTTAAAGTAAATTTACAGTGCAAATATAATAGGTACTTGGACCTAGAGATGTCAAAAAAATTCGTACCCGTGGGTATTCGCGGATAAAACCCGCAACGGGTAGGAAATGGATATTAAAAATGGATACCCGCTACCCGCGGATATGGGTATTTTTGATACCCGCATGTTAACGGGGCGGGTACGGGTATCATAGTATCCGTACCCGTGGATACCCGTACCCGCTAAACTTTACCTTATATATATATTAGTAAAGAACATTATGAGTCTTCATTCGATAATGGTGGTCAGATTCTTACCCCACAAATGAGTAAATTACTTCCATAAACTGGGGAGGCATTGATGTGTCTCTAAGACTGGTTATGGACCAACATGGAAGGTAATGAAATTAACACTTTTACTTAGATATTTTAATTAAGTGATTGTTAGAAATTTTTGCTGAACATCTTATGTTTTAAGGCTCTTCTAGATTAAAATTGGACAACATGAAACTTTATACAATGTTACAAGAGGTGGACATGGATGAAGTTAGTAATTTCTTTAATATTTTATTCAAAAATAAACTACAATATAAATTGGTAGTGATTTTTTATTTTTTTTTGTTTTTCAAGAATCAACCGGAGAAAGGGGACTTGTTGATCTAAACACTAATTATGGTTAAATATTTATTTTTTAAAATATTTTTGTAAATACCCGCGGATACCCGTGGATACCCGCGGATATAAAAAAAATAGACGGGTACCCGCATAACGGATACCCGACAGATATGGATACGGGTACGGGGCGAATATTTATCCAACGGGTAGGGTACGGGGGAGCTACTACCCGTACCCTACCCGTCCCGTTGACATCCCTACATGTAACCTAGTTTGAGCAAGTGTTCCTCATTTTGTTAAAATTATTATTATATATTTAAAGAATATATATATTTTGATTTAATAATCTTATATATTTGTTTCCTCTTTTCTTTTCTTTCTTAATTTTGTTCCCTTTAATTCTTTATGTTACTTTAAAATATTGTTTGATTGTGACCTATATAATTTATAATTGCTCATACTGACTTAGGGTCTTAGATCTGTTAGTGCTTCGTACAATATATGGATTGAAGTTGATACAAAGAAGTAGTTGGCAAGTGATAATAAAAAGTGACTATAAGAAAATTTTCCATTAACAACCAACTTTAGTGACAAAAATTTGTTAATTACTATAGTGACCAATTTAATATCAATTTACAGAACAAAAAATTATTGATTACTAAAATAGTCACTATTATAAATAAAAAATTATAATTGTTTTTTTTTGTAGAAAATTAAATTATGTATAAATTAGTTTTAATTCATAAAAAACCTATATATATATATATATATAAATTAGTTATCAATTATAATTTTTTATTTATAATGATAACTATTTTAGTAACCAATAATTTTTAGTTTTGCAAATTTGTATCTAAATTGGTCACTATAGTTACTAATAATTATTGGTCACTAAAATTGGTTTCTAATTGAGAATTTTCTTGTAGTGTTCTAGCTTAAACGTCAGTCTGAAACGCTTCTTAACCTATAAAAAAAAAGCATTGTTGGGTTATAAAATGATTATATCTATTCATTTTTATAGTTTACATATCAAAATGTATTAAAGTTTGGGAAGAGAGACAAATTTCAATTTCGTACCGAAATGTAGGAACAACAAACATAACCCAAATGTATAATCATTTATGTTTAGTAGCAATCGATTCTTTGAAATTGTTTTGAAAAACAAACACAAGATTAATCAATTATTCTTAAAATAATTTTTTAAGTTCTTCTTGCCAAGTTTTCAAAATCAAACAAGGGATAAATAATCAATGAAATGAAGACATAATTGATTATGTCATAAACATAGTTCACATTAATTGACTATATTACGAAATAATCAATTAAGTTGTTCTAGTTATGTTTCCAAATTCAATATAAAATTATATAATATATAATTATTAAATTCAATTGATTAGATACATTATAAACTTTGTATAAATTGTTTGTAGTTTCTTGAGTTTACAAATACATTTGCTACTAAATATTTTATTATTACATCAACAAAATCTTCAAAAAACTAAAGAAGCATTTGTTTTACATCTTTTCTGAAATATTTCATATCAAAGACATTTATGTGACTCTATGATCTTATAGTTTTTCAATATTTTTCACTTCAAATTAATTTCTTTCTAAAACTATAACATCTCATTTAATAGCTTTTAAACTATTAAATAAAACATTATATAGTGATAATCCAAAACAGATAGCATAGAAGTTAAAGTAAAGTCTTATACAGTCATCCAAAACTGAGTAATGACAATTCTATATGTACAAGACTGCTAGTAGGAGGAAAAGGTAGGTTCTAACCATGAATTACTGAACACCTATCTATAGGAATACCAAACACTATTGCTCAGTCCTATTACCAACACCTCGTGAGATTTCTCCACCTGCAGCCTCCTCTGCTCACACGTTAAGTGGTCATCGCAGGGAATAAAACAAAAGAGCTGACAAATACAAAACACACAGGGTAAGCTGATAATGATTAAGGAAGGTTGAATTAGAGTAAAAACACAATAACAATTTATTATCACAAATTCATATAGGAACATTCCAACACACACATCAAACGACTCTAGACTCGATTATCCAGATATATGCAATTAACATCGGACCTCTTGGTGGCTTGCACCGGTGTATGATTCCCAAACTTTGCAGAGTTTGGCCTCAAGGGGTTATCACCCAATCATCACACCAGGTAAGTCACCTTCGCGCCAAAGATTTGATCGAGTCCAATGGCTAAGACCTCCTGCAACTCCTCACGACACAACTCATTATCCTCTTCATAAGCCTTAATGGTTGTTGGAGTGTCAGGATACCAACCAAAACTAAGTCCTTATGTCTTTGCATACACTACCTCATCCACACTTAGAATTTCTCCACGAAATCCTTTCATAATTCACATAAAACAGGCTCACATTCATCAAATCTCACTCAGAGTATATCAATACAATCATAAGAATTCATCTCAATTCATTTAGTGCTTTAAAGCAGGTCAAACCACAATCACATGAAACAAGGCAACTTAGCGCTCAACGTCAAATTTCAACGCTAAGCGCTAGTCGCCTTGCAAATTTCACCGCTCAGCCTTAGATCCAACGCTTAGCGTCAGGATTTAATTTTTGTTCCAGACCTGCAGAGGTCCCAACGCTTGAGCACCACTCGGCCAGCGCTCAACGCCATTCTTCTCGCAATTTTTATCGCTAGGCACCGTTGAGGCGACGCTCAGCGCTGATCCTCTCACATTTTCAACGTTCAACGTTGAATTCTGAGGCTTTGCGTCATATCAGTAAAACAACACAGATTTGGTGTTTTTGAGAGATCTTTTACTTGGTTTCATGACTCTAATTGGCACATCCATTGCAGGTTTATCTAGTTTCAAAATAGTAATTAGGCAGATGGAAATGATACCAATTAAAGTTATGACTCAAGTGTTCAATTTCTCAATTCAGCCTCATTTCATACAATGCATTCAAAATTTCACTCATACCAAGTATCAACCAGTTCACAATTCACAACAAATCAAGCAGTAAATATTACACACAATTATATTCATTGAATTCTCTAAATAAGGCCAATTATCAACTTCCCTTACCTGATTGACTCGTACGATCACGACAAAAACCTAAAATCCCCTTCTATTGCCGATGCTCACAATTCAACCTAGAATTATCAGAAACACGATTAAAGGACATCATTAGAGCCATTGATCAACAAGGATTTTTACAAGATACGCAAATCTCAAATGTGATACAAATTACATCACATGCAGGGTTATCAAGAGAAGACCGAGAAAAGAGCAGAATTATGACTTACTCAATTCAAGGTTCTGATCATATAGACTTGAAGATCTCGCCGCAATGATCACTATAGCGGTCTCAAGTCTTAAAAAGGATGAGAGAATGGTGAGATATCTTAGAGAGAAGTCAGAGAGAGTTTAGAGAATGAAGTTTTAGAGAGATAGTGTTTTCTAAATAATGAAATCCTTTTATGAAATTTCTATTTATATATAAGCGGTTTATTATTGAAATAATACTAGGATCTCATTATTTTAAACTCAGTCACTCTTTTTGTGTGATTTTCTAGGTTCTCACAAGAACTCTTATGAATCTTTTTACATAGCTTGTAGTATGTTTGTGTAGTATAGGTTTATGAATTAGTTTATATTATTTTTAGAGGTGTTAAGAGATTTAGTTCATATCTTGGGATTAAATATTTCGCATGTGAAATGTTGTTGTAATAATATAAATTTTCTGGATAGTGAAAACATTATCTATCGGGTTAAGATGATTGTAATTATATGTGTAGAATCAAATAGATTCAAACTAGTCTAAAAATATCTTTTAGCATTTTGTGTCCTTTATCTTTTTAAAAGTTCATTAGAAAAACTACCAAAAATCTTTATTTCGAAGTTACAACAATTTTGGCTTTGAAAATCCAGAAGCGTTGTTTATATGGGATTAAATTTGATGTTTTCAATGACCAAAATAGTTTCAAATATCTCTTTGATTACAAATAATTATATATAAGGCAAGGAAGGTTCATGAAAGTCTTAAAGAATTATGATTTCCGGCTAATGTGTTGACAACATTATTTTGTACACATTTTCATAGCTTTATGGTATAGTAATTGCGCTTTCAAAATGCTTTATTTTATGCTTTTAGTTCATTTCCATTTTTAGTAATGAATTGGATTCTTTAACATATTTCTTTAATTTTGCTTGTTAGCTCATCTCACCTTCACTCATTGTTTTAACCATAAATTTATTTTGTAGATATCAGTTTTGGTCTGTCTAAGTCGTATTGAATTTTTATTTTCAAGATTTTAATTTGGATATATGATTTACTAATTTTGGACACTAATGTTATTTTTTATTATTTTTAAAAGTTGATGCGGATTTATCGAAAATTTATAAATAAAAGTTTATGAGTTTGACTTATTTTAGCTTATCTTTTATAGTTAGACTTGAGAACTTAATTAAAGTCCAAATTAGGGTCGCTTTAGCTTTTGATTTCAAAGGCTATATAAAATCTTTACCTTGTTTGGAGGAAATATTTCAACAATTCTAAGAAATTGAAATATTTTGCATTTGAAATTCTTGCAATTGAATTCCATTCATTTTCTAAATAATCTGTTTGGATAAAATAATTGAAATACCTTACATTTCAATATCTTGTTTGATAAAATAATTGAATTTCTCTAATAATGAGATAAAATTTCATTTTAATAATATTTATTTAATATATAATTTTTAAAATTAAATTTAACAAATATAATTGTAACCTTAAAATATTTAAATTCGGCCAAATTTTGATCAAGTTGACTTGACCAAATTCGGTCAATTTTTGTTGATGTAAACTCAGTCCAATTTGGCCAAATTTAGGTCAGAACTAACTCAATCACATTCAGGCAAATTTCGGCCAGTGTAAACTAGACCAATTTTTTCCAATTTCGGTCATTTGGGTCGTTTAGGCCCAATTGACACTTTAATATTGAACAATGAGGAATTCCACAAATTGTTGAATTTCAATTTCCTTCCTTTTTGAGTGAATTTCAAATTTTACTATTTTAGTGATTTGAAATATCTTCTTAAAATTCCTCAATTTCAATTCCCGTTTAATTTCCTCATCCAAACAAATCATTTTACTTCAAAGGAATTCAAATTCTCCAAATAAATGAATTATTCTCTTAAATTGCTTCATTCAGACACACCATTAATGTGTTAAAAAATAAGAGTGGGTATGGACTGGATTTTTTAATATCCAGTCTATATTCAATCTAAATCTAATAAAATGGATTGGATCCACAATCCAAATTTAGTTGATCTAGTTAAAATGGATCTAGATTAAAATTTATATCCATTTTAACTAGATCAACTAAATTTGGATTATTTTTCAATCCAATTTAAATTGGATCAAAACTAGGAGAATTTCTTCCTTTACCCTCATGTATTCTTCCTCACAACCTCATAAACTTGATAGAATGGCCATTTTATCTTCTTCTACTTCCCTCCCTTGTTCAGTCGTTGTACTTAGTAGTGGCTTTCTTATTCTAATAGTGGTGACCCTCTTCCAGAGGTTGTGCCACTTTTCCACAAGCGACGTCAACACCTCTTCACTCCAATATGGAATCATATGTGGGGAGACAGAGAGGGGTCTTCATTTTCCTTCCATCAAAGCGTCTTCATTTGCAAGTTCGGGTAGCTACATCTTACTGCATTTACCATTTGTTAAAGTGTATTCACTACAAACAAATGAACCACATCCAATTTGACCATTAATAGAGCCATGATAAATGAAATATAGAACCTATATTTTGAAGTTCAAGATCTAAGCCAAAAACATATTCAGACAAGAAAACCCTTGGCTATCAAATCTAACAAATTGAGAATAAAATCTAGTACCAGCTAGAGAAACATTGTGGACCCATTGGCAAGAAGAGGAGAACAAACATACGAATGAAAGAGAACATGGGGAAACATCAAGCCTTATGGATTCTATAATTCATAACATAGATTTGCATTATGAATTCTACAATCCGAAATATAATTTGTATTTCAGATTGTCTTTCAAATTTGTATTACAGATTCTATAATTTGAAATGTAAATTTGTAATACGGATTATATAATTCGTAATATATTTTACATTCAAGATTATATTCTAAATTTAAATTACGGATTGTATAATCTGAAATCTAAATTTACATTACGAAATGTAAAATCCAAAATACAAATATACATTTTGAGTTGTATAATTTAGAACGTGTATATAATATTTTTCAATTCCAAATTGTAAAATCTGAAATATCCATAGATTACACAATCTGAAATTATAATCACAACAGATGTATAGTTGAAGTTTTAAAAAAATATGTAAGTGCAAGAAGAAAATCTGCGGGGTGAAAAAAGAAATTCCCAAAACTAGATTTAATCCACTTTGTTAGTGAGATTAAACTCAATAAGATCGATCTAATATACTTGATTATTATGTCCATTAGATATGGGTTGGGTTGACTCAACTCGACCCTTCGGCTTAGGCCAACTCAGCCCAACCATTCGACTTGGGCTTAACCCTTTGGTCGACGTCGACTTGGTCGTAATTTGGGAGGGGCTGTGTTACCCGATTTTCTGTTGGGACTATCTTGGCCAAGCTTTAGCAGGGGCCGACTCATCTAAGTCGATCGATCTTCAACCAAGATTGGCTTGATACCCTTAATAGGTTGGGTCCAACATGGTTAATCCTTTTTTGGTCCTTTTGGGATCCATTCCAAACATCCCTTAAGAATGTCGTATTTTATTGCACTGTAGTTTTTAGAAACATGACATTTTCTCAAACAATAAATGAAGGATATGAAAGATATATCACTTGATTTCCTAGTGGAAAAGAAATTAGCAATTTTTTTTACTTTCTTTTCACTAAAGGAATTGTACCCAATTCCAGCCTTTCCAAAAATACAATTTTGAAAGCCAAGAACTGCTTCTAAATTTTCTTTTCCTCATGTGAATCTTGCTCCGGTTTTTAAAAGGTATTTGATTTTTTTTCCAAAGCAATGCAATTTTCACAAGGTTTTCAAATCAACTTATTTTCATAGCAATAGGTTAATTTTTTGTAAATCAGATCCAAATTTTTAAAATCCTCTTTTAAATCGATTAATTTTGTTTCTAGTTGGTTAACTATGTTTTCTAACTGGTTGTTTAAACCTTTTACCCTATTATTTGTGACAACGATTATGTTTGCTTCATTATGAAATTCCTTAAAAGCATGCAATAATTGACTATAATCATTTTATCTTTTGAGGAAAAAGAACTTGCCTGACTAGATGATGACGACTCATAATCAGCCATGAGATATAAGTTAACTTCTTCACTTTCTTCTTGTGATGAGTTACTTGTTGAATCACCATTATCTTCCATAGCATTGTAAGCATGTCTCACCTTGGTGTAAGACTCGATAAAAAATAAATAAATAAATAAATATTTATTCAATAAATGTAAGGGGATGAATCTATAAAGTAAGTAATGCGAAAGGTTATGACAAAGAACAGTGATAGCTCAAGTGGTTGAGTGTGTTGGGTTGTGTTGGAAGGACTTGGGTTTGAGTCATGTGTATGCCATTAGTGTGTTAGTTTAATTGTTTAATTTTTTTGCATGTGTGCTTGACCATGGAGTGTGATAATATAATCATAGATGTATGTGAATTATCACGAAACATGGATTGGTTGGTTGGTTGTGCATATGCTTGGTGGTGGTATGGATGTAAGTTTAAACCTTGGCTAGCGCTAAAGAATTCCTATTTTCACGTGGTATTAATTCCTATTTTCACGTGGTATTATTTTTGCTACGGTTGCAGAGAACATAGAAACCCTAGTTGATTACATGGAAGCCAGAGAGGTAGAGACAGTGAAATTAATGGGACACAACTCCCAAGTAATGTCCATTAAATGTATTTTCGTTTTTTATTTTTGGTAAATTAATTTTAGGGCTGGAAACTAAGAATAAGAGTTGAATTAGGGATAGGAAGAGACAATAATGACATAATTGAGTGGGGGAACTGTTTTAGGGTGCAAAACCTCACCTGAGAAGAGTATTAGGGGTAAGAGAGAGTGATGTCAATAGAGGCAAAGAGAAGCAACTTGCGAATCAAGGAAGATCACTTTAGGATCACATTTGGAGTAGGAAATCTAGGTAAGGGGATTTGTCCTTGAGTAATTTTAAATTAAATAATGTGTATTGTGGTATATTGACACTAAATGCATGAACCCTTCTCTCTTTTTTGCTATTTTTCGAGGTTTCTGAGTTTTTGCCCAAAAGTCGTCTAGCGGTGATGAAAATGTGGTATTATTTTTACTAAAGCTATGGAGAAGTTAGAAACCCTAGCTGATTACAAGGAAGCCAAAGAGGGAGATGTGGTGAAATTAATGGGACAAAAACTTTCAAGTAATGGTCATTAACTGTATTTTCATTTTTATTTTTGTAATTTAATTTTAGGGTTGGAAACTAAAAACAACAGTGGAATTAGGGAGAGGAAGAGAATATGGTGATATCGCTGAATAGGGGAATTTTTTTAGGGCACAAAACCTCACTTGAGAAGAGTATTAGGGGTGAAAGAGAGTGTTGTCATTAGAAGCAAAGAGACACAGCTTGTGAATCAAGGAGGATCACTTTAGGAGCATGTTTGGAGTAGGAAATCTAGGTAAGGGGATATGTCCTTGTGTAATTTTAAATTAATAATGTGTATCGTGGTATATTAAAACTTAATTCATGAACCATTCTCTCTTTTTCGCTGTTTTTCAAGGTTTTTGGTTCTGCCTAAAAACTGCTTGGCAGCGATGAAGCTATGGTATTATTTTTGCTAAAGTTGAGGAGAACCTAGAAACCCTAGTTGATTACAAGGAAGCCAGAGAGGTAGAGATGGTGAAATTAATGGGACATAAACTCCCAAGTAATAGCCATTAATAGTGTTTTTTGTTTTTTATTTTGGTAAATTAATTTTAGGGCTGGAAACTAAGAACAATAGTGGAATTAGGGAGAGGAAGAGACAATGGTGATGTCACTGAGTGGGGGAAGTTTTAGGGCGCAGAAGCTCACCTGAGAAGGGTATAAGGGGTGAGAGAGAGTGTTGTCATTAGAGGCAAAGAGAAGCAACTTGCAAATCAAGGAGGATCACTTTAGGAGCACGTTTGGAGGAGGAAATCTACGTAAGGGCATCTGTCCTTGCGTAATTTTAAGTTAAATAATGTCTATAGTGGTATATTGAAACTGAATGCATGAAAACTTTTCTCTTTTTCTTTATTTTTCGAGGTTTCTAAGTTTCTACCTAGAAACCGCTTCGCGGCAATGATGTTGTGGTATTATTTTTTCTAAAGTTGTGGAGAACCTAGAAACCCTAGCTTATTATAGGGAAGCTAGAGAGGTAGAGGTAGTTAAATTAATGCGACAAAAATTCCCAAGTAATGGCCATTAACTATGTTTTCATTTTTTATTTTTTGTAAATTAATTTTAGGGCTGGAAACTAAGAATAAGAGTGGAATTAGGGTGAGGAAGAGACAATGGTGATATCGCTGAGTGCGAGAATTTTTTTAGGGCGTAGAACCTCACCTAAGAAGAGTATTGGGGGTGAGAGAATGTTGTCATTAAAGGGAAAGAGAAGCCACTTGCAAATCATGGATGATCGTTTTAGGAGCACGTTTGGAGTCGGAAATCCAGGTAAGGGGAGTTGTCCTTGCGTCATTTTAAATTAAATAATGTGTATCGTGCTATATTGAAGCTGAATGTATGAACCCTTCTCTCTTTTTCACTATTTTTCGAGGTTTTTGGGTTTTGCCCAAAAATCGCCTGACGACGATGAAGGCCCGCTAGGCGACTCATGTGATTCAACCTATAATTATGGGTTTTGCATTGATCCGCCTTGCAACGAGGAAGACCCGCTAAGAAACACGAACTTCAATGGTTTGGGTTCTATAGTTTTTTTTAGTTATGTGATGTTTTCAATGCAGTGTAAATTCCTACAAATGTTTGTGATTCATCATGTATGGAAATGATTAAGAGTTTTTACTACGAGTAGTGATATTGGTGATTGGATGATTATAGGAGTGTGTGGGTTCACAAAAGGGGTGGGGAATGAATGTTAAATACGAATTTGGACCCCAATGACGGTAATTTGGTAATTGGATAATGAAATTGAAGGTGTGTGCATGTTGGAAACTTAATTAGGAGTGAAGTTGTACAGTTGGATGATTGGATCACAATATGGAAGAAATTGTGGGGTTTCTTGCAGGTGCAGGAAATTCTGGGAACTGCCCAAAATCTGATGCACCGCCTGATGGCACGAGCGACAATCAAGAGCCAACAGTTCTGTGTTGGCTGTGTTGTGCGTGCGTTGGGTGAATCTATTGGGGAGTTAAGTGGAATTAGCTAGTTGATAATAGGAAAAAGATTGGACCAGTGGTATTATGTGTACTTTATGTAATAACCATGATTAGGGGATTTTATGAAACTAAAGGTGGGACGAGATAAGGATTGAAGGAAATTAGGGCAGGATGGTTGGCATTAGTATAAGGGTGGTATGAGTATAGCACATTGCAATTAATAAGTGTAGTTCTTCCTTCCTAGATTCAATTTGCAATTAATGGGATCATATGTATAAGTGCATGAACATGTGGTGATGCTAAAGTGTAGTTTAGTATGTTGTATTGGATTAAGTGGAATTTATAGTACTGCTTGGGACTATGAATAAATATAGGTATGATTGGGTGACTGTTGTACAAGTCCTAGAATCATGGTTTATCCTTAGTTAATTCTAAGCAATGACATAGTTTAAGTTAGTGAATATATGAGGATATAAATATGTTAGTAAGGCATATGGGGGGTGGATTTCAACTTATGTTGGATGATTTGTATGTACCTTGGCATTTTGTAGTGTGCTTGTGATGATTTGAGTGTACTAAAATTTGTTCTACAGTGCCAAAACCAGTAAAACTCACTTTATTGGTGTAGCGCCTAACAGTGGGGCCTAGACCGCCATGCGATAGCTACAATACAGGGGGGTCCTAGAGCGTGTAGCGCTTGGCGGTGTGGTTTGAGCCGCCATGCGATAGCCATAAACCAGTGGGTTCTGGAACGCTTGGCTCCTAGCGGCAAGTGGTGACTGCCAAGCGGTCTGCAACACATTTTTGTTAGCAGCACTTCGGCTGCGCCAGGTGACAGTGTAGGGGCATGGGACTTTTGTGATGTGTTTCGTATGGTTGGTTGTGATGGTATGATCTTTGATATGATTGGATAAGTTACGAGTAGGGAGGTTCATAATGGAGTTGGAAATGCGTGATTAATACGGACAAGGAGGTTCGTATTGGATGTACTCCTGTGTGGGGGTACGAGCGGGGAGATTCGTATGTTTCGTGCTCACACTTGCGGCTGTTATGAGTGGGAGGTTCGTAGCAGGTGTTCACGGGTGTTGCACTACGAGCAGGGATGTTCGTAGAGTTGGACCACGAGTGGACAGATTTGTGGTAGCATTGGAATCCCTAAGACCATGGTTGAGTGGGTGCTCGTCTTATATATGTTATGAGACAGGCGGGCAGTAACCAAGGGTTTTATAATTCATAAAAAGTTGAAGTATTTTAGGTGATGGTTATTTAACATCTTTTATGTAAGTTAATTTATATTAGCTCACCATTTTTGTTTGTGTTTGGCGATGATCGTGTGACTTGTCACATGTGAGCATATGATGTTTCAGGTGATGCTAGTGACGTGTAGAGCCGGATTAACGACTAGCATGGGAATTATTTTAAATAAGCAAGTTTTCCATACAAGAACAACAACCCAAACATCTATTGATTTTGTAAAGATTAATGAGAAGTCGATATCGTTAAAAAGTAGTCTTAAAAACTTATAAAAAGAAAACAAATATTTAAGTTTAAAAATATTTCATATGTTTCTTTACTTCCTTTATATAAATTATATTGAAATCTTTTTTCTTATACAACTTTAAAGATTATGAAATTGCACAAAGAAAAAAAATATTAAACTAATAGTTATTCAAATTTAGACATAAATCTAATTTATGTTAGATGGTGTAAACAAGATATATGACAATAACATTAAATTATTATATTATAGTAATGGAAGATCTTTATGCAATTGTGGTGGTAAAATTACACTTATGAGAACAAATAATAATATAAAAAATCATCAAAATAGTACTTTTGCATGATAAAAATAAACAACAAATAAAAATATTACAAAAAAGTAAAAGTGATCAAACAATTTGATAGACCATTAAATAAAATTGCACAAAGAATAAAAATTTATATTTAAGGGTGTGATAAGATGGAAAATATATTGGAGATCTGAGAAAATCTTCTAGATATCAAAGTTGTCGAAGTGTTGAAAGATAATAAAAATTATTTTAGTAAAACAAAACTTTTTCAAATAAAACAAAATTAATTATCAAAGAGAACGGAGAAGATAAGTTTTTATATTAACTGGTAAATGAAAAAATTAAGCTATTGAACACTTAAAACAGAAAGTTGGACTTTTTTATGTGAGAAAAAAAATAAACAATAAATAAAAATATTAAGAATGAGTAAAAATAATCTAATGTGGGACCTAAAACCTATTTTACTCACTTAAATTAATAATAAACTATTTGAACATAACCACACAAAAAGAAAAGAAATGTGTAATCAAGGTTGTGTGATAAGAGAAAAAATACTTTAGAGATATGAGTGAATTTTGTAAATAAGGAACAAGTGAAACAATTAGAAGAGATCAGAAAGAGAATAATACACACAAACACACACTCACACACACAAAGACACACATATACATGCACACAAACAACACATAAACACACAGAGACACATACAAACACACAGACACACAAACATACATATAGATAGATACAAACACACATACACAAACACAGATAAATAAATGGCATTAATCGACTCTTGATAAATAAATTTGACAAAAAAAAAATACTATAAACTTTGACAAATGATTGGATCTAGTAATTTTATTTACTCTTATCCTCTCTATAATATATATATATATATATATATATATATATATATATATATTTTAAATTCTATTGTTAGTTATAGAAAAGTATTTTGAAAAGTAAAATAACATGATATAAATATATAGAATTTTAAGGGAAAAGTAAGATGAAATTTTTCTTATGGACGAAACTTTAAAAACAACACATAAACACACACAGATACACAAAGACATACATATATATATACATATACAAATACACAC
>Ga0099823_1001739_pt1 | contig 18681 bp, 8 predicted proteins | sample CowpearedBW_FD_76831 | JGI IMG/M metagenome (GOLD analysis project Ga0099823, IMG submission 76831) | Root nodule microbial communities of legume samples collected from California, USA - Cow pea red BW | ecosystem: Host-associated > Plants > Roots > Nodule | place: USA: California | collected...
ATAGGAAAAAAAACATAAAAAATGAAACTTCTTGACAAATCTTTGCATGATTAATTTCAAATTCAAACCGGTGGACTGCAATGATGTCTATGCAAGTAATTGAAAAGGGAAAGTATCTTATGAATGTCATAATGAAAGGAAATTGGGATATAGATTCTAATGAAACAGATCAGTTCGAACCTAAAAAGATATAAAACATCCCATTAACACCTTTGAAGCAGTCTATTGGATATCATTTAAAACTCTGTTTCATTTCACAATGAGTCATCATCTACCATGAACCTTCAGCGCCCGCAGTTGGATTCTTGAAGGCAGAGAACTCCCAGTACGTTTTCAACGAGAAAGGTGGGTAAACAGTGGCACCTTCATCTGTAATTTTGGATATCTGCAAACAATAGTACGTTACACTTAAGTATCATAAAATATTCATTATGCGATGTATAAGAACCCATTTCGGTTCAACAAAGGGAGGAAGTGACGAAGCAGATTCATAAATTTAGTTCAGATCCAAGCCTCAATCCTCATGATACAACGGGTGCAATAAAGGTTCCGTTTACCCCTGATTTAACATCTACAACATATATACAGCTTAGCAGTCAAGAACCTAAGGTACACAAGCAAAGCAGTGATTGACTGGTAATAATGACCACCAACACACTACAGAATGTGCACAGCAAAAGAAATTGAAAGTTTTACACATATCAGCAGACATAACCAAGCAAGCATAAATTGTAGTAGTTAGTAGTTACCACATAGCTTGTCTATGCCATGCTATGTTGATTAGAGTCAAGATTCACACGTGATTTCGTACCAGTACAACACAGCAAATTCATATTAGCTGTCTATGAAAACCTACTAACTTGCTATCCCATGAGCTAGAAGTGGGGATTATAAATAAGTATGCAAACAAAGGTAGAAAAGAGAGAACATCACAAAGACATCTAGGTAAGCATTTGATAAATGCTTAGGAGCTAAAATCCAACTGATGAACTTTGTCATATATGCATCAGCCAGAACCATATGCATAATCCAAAATTAAGAGAACTCCCAGACAAAATCACCAACCAATTTTCAATACCTTCCCATACAAATTCCAAAACCAATCATAATATTGAGCAAAATATTTAAACATGAAAATTTGAGAAGAATATTCTCTTAGGTATAGAGCTTAACAAAGGGAAACGATTAGCAGATGTAAACAGAGTACAATAACATCATATTTCACTTTTTAATTTTAGAGAAGAAAAAAGATGGAAGTTGGAGGTTCGGTTGACCATAGAGCATTGAACAAGATAAGTGATGAGGCCGAGAGAATGAGTGGGCTCCATGAACCATTAGCCATGAAGGTAGTAAGACAAGATGGGGAAAAGTGTATGTGAGAAAGAAATATTATTTGAGGTCGCATGACTTAGGGACACTGCAGTTAGAGGAGAGAGAAGAATATATGGATGAATGGAAATACTAATTGTATTCGCTTTTGCTGTTAGTTAAAGGGGGAGAGGGATTTCGGTAGGAACAGGGAGTATAGAGGATTACATACAAAGGTTTGAATGTTTAGTAGCTCAAGTGCCCAAATTACATGAAGAGTACTTTGCTTACTTTATTCACAGTTTGCATAAAGAAATTAGAACCTGAATCAGAAGTTTGCATGTTGTAAGTCCACTTATAAGAGGAAGAATGATGAACATAGCAAGAGCCATTGATATGGAGTTTTCAAATAAGAGCAGAGGATGGCATGGGAAAGAAGAAACACGAATGGAAGGCTATTCGAGTTACAAGACTAGTTCACATATCTCTGGGCAGTGGGATCTTTTATCCGTCTATATTTTCATTAACAAAATAATACGAACATCGGTGTTTACTTCATTTTTATCTTTTTCTTCTTGTTTTTGAGGTGTGTGTTAGTAACAATAAGTATGGTCTATCCCAGACAAATTGAATATACTTGTTATTGATGAACTATCGGTCAAGTTGGGGGAAACAATTTTATCTGGGCTAGGTCCCAGATCTTATTATCATCACTTTAGAGTAAAGGAGAAAGACATTAAAAAGATTGTTTTCCGAACACAGGAGGCCATTGTGAGATTTTAAAACCGCCCTAATGCCCACTGTCACTTTAAAATTCCTTATGAACGGGTATTAAAGCTGTTCTCACAAAAAAAAAAAAAAATAGATCTTTACTACTTTGATAAATAATCCAGATGAGAAATGTACATTTGAGGTTTTGTACAAATTGAAGCCCTATCAACTTATCCTAAATACTTGTGTTGATTAATGGAAAATGGAGAAAGGAAGCGGAAGAGCATAGCAGAGTAGAGAAAGAAAAGGAAACAGTATAAAACCTGAATTTTGTTGACTGCAGACCTATCCCGGTATAAAAGCACGCGCATGCACTTCTCCAGTAATTTTACACCCTCTTCAAAGGTCAAGTTTTCATGCCACTCGTCACGAAGAATTGGCCTAGCAAGATGATTTCCAAGCCCAGTTGCTACATGGTTGTCCTCAAAATTAATCCCAATCATGTTAACCTGGAAAAGATACACGGATTTTTAAGTGTTGGAAGGAAAAAAAACTTGCAGGTATACCAAACTTGGAACTGCAAAGAAAAAACAAACAAAGAAACACAAAATCATACCATGCCAAGGTACTTCTGGCCATTTTTAACTCCACCCAGCACAAGCGCATTCCACAGAGGATTGAACTTGTTCCGCCGATTGTACATCACTCGGGTTAAATAATTGTGCACCTCCTTCGGTCCTAGAGAATTCCCATCATCCCACATGTTGTCATAAAGGCTGCACAACCAAAACTCAAAACAAAACAGTTAGATAGGAACTTTTGTAATACAAAGAAGGTAAAGGGAAAAACTACAGAGTATTTTACTGTGCCCAAAAAAAAAAAGCAAGCATAGTATGGAAAACAGAGCAGATGCAACCATTTTAACTCATAACACCTTTAACACTAAACTTATTTGAGATAACCGATTCACAATGAGTAGCAATTACTATTAAAAGGAAAAGGTACTGACATAAGCTCATCAAGGTAGCGCAGAATCTCCTGAAAGTCACTTATCTCCCCGCTAGCACCAAGGAGAGAATGTTTTCCAATAGGCTTGATACGCTCAACACTCTTGTACCGCAGGGTAGATCCATATGAACCTATCAACATATCCCCCATTCATATGATATACAAAGTATTCCAACACTTAAATAAACTATAATGAACTATTCAGACATGGCAGATTCATGAATCATAAAACAACTACTAATACTATCGTTAAAATTTATTTCTCCGATAATGTCATTTCTTTGAAACAAAGTACCCGAGAAAGAAACTTCCACAATAATCAGATAAAGAACATTTTGCGAAACGAAGATAAAAAGCTAATTGAATATCAGACCTCCCATATCAGCGGCCATGAGAATCCCATCTTTGTATTTGATAGCAACCACAGAGGATCCAGTCACGTACGGGTACCTAGGGTTAAACCATAATTAGGGCAAAAAAATTAAGACACAAAATACGCAGTTTAAGAGTAAAATCAAACCATTCAGAAACCCTAAAAAAGAACATTGAACATTGAAGGAGAAACGAAAGAAGTGAGAGAAAGTAAACTTACAGAGTTCGCTGGGATTCAGCTACACCTTCCATAGCAACGAGTATCTATCACGTTGGATCGTCGTTCCAGTGCTAAAGAAGAAGGGAAGAAAATAAAAGAATAGGAACACTAAGAAAAAGTAGAATATAGCTTGCCTAATATGTTTCACAGCAAACGACGGCGTTTCTAAGTTTAATTTCGTAAGCCCCAATCCAAACCAAAAAGTTCTTTTAAGGTAAAAAAACATACTGTGTCACCGCTCTTTTGCATAAACACTTTCAATTTTTTAGAAATTTATATATATATATATATATATATATAAAGAAAACATTTCATAATTTTAATTTTCCTTTTTATGATAACGTTAACTGACTTTTTAATAATAATTATTAGATTCAATCTATTACCTATCATCATCATAATATAAAGAGAATTTTTCATTATATATATATATATATATTATAATTTCAATTTTAAATGACTTCTTAAAAATAATTACTAAATTAAATTTATTATCTATTATAATTTATTATCTATTATTTATTATAATCTACAACAATATATAAATATATAAAGAGATTCTCTTTTTTGTGTTCACATTTATAAATACCAATTTTACCCTTTAAAAATATAATTATTCATTAAAATTTTTAAAATTGATGTTACTTTTACAAACCTTTCTGTAAAATTGTCTATTTCTGCTCTTCTTTTTTCTCTATTTATCAACAATTATTCTCTCATATTTTATGCTATATTTCACTCTATTTTTAATAAATATAAATTTATTTTATATATTAACTCAATTACACTACATTATCATTACCTACTAATATAATATCACGCATATTTTAAAAATACATATTATAATTTATTATGTATTATTTATTATAATCTATAACAATATATGAAGATGATTTTCTCTTGTGTCCACATTTATAAATACCAATTTTACTCTTTAAAATATAATTATTTATTAAATTTTTTAAAATTGACCGTTACTTTTACAAACTTTTTGTAAAATCGTCTATTTCTGCTCTTTTTTTTACTCTATTTATCAACAGTTATTCTTTCATTTTTTTTTTCTAATATATTTCACTCTATTTGTGGTACGCTAGTATAAATAATATGTTAGAATATTTTATGATGAGTTTTATAACATATATTAGATTATATATATGAATTAGACGAGACGAGTTTAACAATTTTCATTAGACGAGTGTGTTCATATACTAATTATATAAGTTTAATAACACGTGTTAAACTAGTTTAATAATGCATTGATTAAACAGTTTAAGAATGCATATCAGACCATTATGTTTATATACTGATATATAATTTTAGCAAACCTGCTTCATATATTTTTGTATATCCTTTATAATTTTAGAAAGTCTATTCTATATTTATACACATGTTTTATTCATTGTACTTTTACAAAATCTACTATTTATGTTATGACATATATATTGATTTTTCTAAATCTGTAAATTGTATTTAAAACTTAATTATAAACTTGAAAATATTATTATTTATTTTTTCATAAACACGAGTTTAAATCTAGTTTTTAAAAGAAAAACTGGCACGAGTTTACTTTTTTTTTTGTCATATTTACCATTTTAAAGTTAATATTAAGGGACTTTACACTATTATATTCAATACTTTTTCTTAAAACTTAAAGAATGTATACACAAAAATACGAAAACAAACAATTGTGTTTCTACTGGTCTTTTAAAATGATTCTTATACGTTAATACAAATATAAATTTCAAAGTTGAATTTTTTAATACATACTTTATGTTTACCCGAAAAAGATACAAATTTGTGGACAAGAAATATAAAGTTATCTAAGAAATATATATTTATGGTAACAGTAGCAAGATGTGTTATTTATTTTTATTACTATTATTATTGTAAAATATGAAATGGTACTCAAATTGTATAGCTATTGTATATAAAATATTTATACTATTACATGCAAATTTTTGAGTAAGTTAAAAATAAAAATAAAATTATAATTATACAATTTCTGAAAAAACTATAACAACAATAAATAACTTATGTTTTACAAATGAAATCAGTTTAATTGTTTTTTAAACAACACATTCACTACATTAAGCTAACTCTTCTAGATATGTATGAATAATAGTTTTGAAATATTAAATTAAATTTTGAAAATTTCTTAAATGCTTTGTTTACTTAGCTTTTATTTTTAATGAATAAGAGATATACAAAATTTCTTAGTTGAAAGAATTGAAGAGTAAATATATATTTAAAAAACGATTAATTATTTAAAAGATAGATACTTTTAAATGAAAAATAAAAGTTGTTCAGTAATGAGATAACATCGATTATTAAGAAAAGAAAAAAAAATGTAACCTGTTCAAGCATTAGTATTCGTAAATTTTGAAAAAATAAAATAAAATTTAACAGGCCAATAAATTTTTAATGATGGGAAATTCAATATTTGATGGATCGCTCAATAAAAGTAAACCACTTCTAAGTTCAAAACTCATTGGTTGTGGGATCAGTCTTTTGTTATATAAAGGTGGGATGAGTCTTTTGTTATATATAATGTTTTGTGGACATATTCTTAATTAATGTGGGACTATGTTCACATTAGGATCTACACAGCTTCTGTAAAAATGTTAAAACCTTTAACAACACTCGTACCCATACTTAATCTTTAGAAGAACTTACAATGGCATTCACAGAAGAAAACTTGACGTCAGAGGAACAATATATTTATAATTAATACACTTTCAGATGAATCTAAAGCAGAACTAACAATGGCTTCCTCCCCATATAAGTGAATTAGTACATTTCCAGCCTTCAAATTCATTTTCCACTAGACCAACCAGAGAAAATTACATTAATAGGACAAATTTCATACTCGTACTAATAACAATAAATTTCTCTGAAAATAATTCAAAACTTATTCACAACAGTTTAGATAACACTTAATGACGATGTGTGCTAATGCTAGAAATTCGAAATTTTTACTTGTTTATGCAGTCCAGATTGCATGTTTTGCAAGTGTAAAATTGAGGCACACCAGATTCTGGTACAAGTAAAAAAGATCTCTGTGTTTAAGCTTGATTAAACTTATTAAAACGGTTTATGACTTACACAAGTAACCTAGAATGCTTACCAATACACAAGTTTTAAGTTCCATCTTATGCATAAACAATCAGAACTGCTTACCAAGCAATGTTCAGAAACTAATAATATTCTCTCATAACTGTGTCATTCTTGTTAAATGCCATTAATATAGCATCTTAATCTAATGGTTTTCATCACTGAGGAATAACGTCTGCATAACAACTGCAACTTCGAACCGTTTGTTTGCGATGGGTACAGACAAATTGAAGAATCAGAGCAATGTCTTCGAATCACATATGTTATGCCATGAATCTGGCAAATCTTACATAAAAAAGAAGAGGAAATGAGAAGATTCACTTGTACTTAATGAATGATAAAAGTCTTATAAGGTTATGCTTATGGGAAACACGAAAGAAAGAAGAAACAAAAAGGACAATGATTCTATTATATTTCTTATGGATATGCTGATGTGCTCGTATGTGAGTTATTTCATGGAACACACACATTCCTTTCAAATTTGTAGTGTGGAATTGGTGAAACAGGTTTCTCTGTATGTTTCTCTCAAGTTCATGTAAATGGTTTTCCTGAGACAGAGTGAGACCAAGTCCCACATCGCTCAAGTTATAGTCATTACAGTTGACAGCATTGTATAAATAAGAAGCAACTGGCTACATTTGAACATACTTACCTGGATGGGGTCAATGGGTGATCAATAAGGCCCATGGCCTAGGTTGGTGACTTCCATTGCACTTAGGAAGGGTGCCACCCTAAGGTCTCCCCAAGTGGGAGAGCCTACATCATAATTTGTGGCAGTGGGGGCCTGCGTACGCGCGGCCCCTTCCAATTTCAGTCTTAAAATTTTTATGTGATGAGCCCTATTTTTACATGTGAGCTTTGTAATTGAGAAATTTGTTAAAATTAGGAAATTAAGTGAAAAGTGAAAATCCCCTTCCAATTTTAGTCTTAAAATTTTTATGTGATGAGCCCTATTTATACATGTGAGCTATGTAATTGAGAAATTTGTTAAAATTAGGAAATTAAGTGAAAAGTGAAAATCCCCTTCCAATTTTAGTCTTAAAATTTTTATGTGATGAGCCCTAATTTTACATGTGAGCTTTGTAATTGAGAAATTTGTTAAAATTAGGAAATGAAGTGAAAAGTGAGAATTTTAATAAATTTGAGGTTTGTAATTGAGTAATAATATTGAAATGAAATTGGATTCTTCAATCATTCTTATTCTCATTATACACATAAAGGATCAGTCTTTATTATCTTAGCTTCCAAGTCCATGTTGTAGGGCAAAGAAACCGGTTATTAACATGAATGAGAGAAAATGTAAGTTGTAAGAACCATCCAAAATTATGTATGTTTTAGGTTATACAACAAACGAAGTTACCATGTAAACTTCAAAGTTTTACTACTTAAAATTCAAAATTATGTATATTCGTCTGGGATAAACAGTTTAAGCCTGGGTCAAAAAATTCATATAATTTTATTTTAGTTCCGAGTGTTTTATTAGATTAACATTGAAATACCGGATTTAAGTAGTAACTAAAACTCGTACTTGATATCATTCTCTTCAAGTGATGAATAATTGTGGACAAGTTTGAAATTCCAGCAAACTTCTGTTACTACTATTGAATCTTATTTCACAACCAAACACAAGCCCATTTTTAACTTCAAGATTTGGAAAAATAATAAATACATAAGCCGAAGAGAGAATGCAACTTGAGAAGCATCAAATGACTATTACACGAGCACTAAAAGACTAATTTGGCTTTGTATTCAGGGTTCAAAGACCAGACTCTCTGCTTCTCGCTTCACAGATTCGAATAGCACAGATGATAGATAACGCTCTCCGAAGCTTGGAAAAACCACCTACACAGGTTTTCAACAAGATTATCAGTGATGGAATACACACACTCAACTGCATCTATGACAACCAAATGGGATATTTCTGAAAGCTAAAACTCAAGTTTTTGTCAAGGATCAAAAATTAAAGACGCAACTATTCTGACAATCTTAGAACACATTTATATTGAATCTATAGTGAACTAACAATGATATTCACCAAAGAAAATTTTATGCTAGGTGAACAATAGACAAACTTACAACAATGAGTTTTCCAGCATTTTCTGGCCTCTTTGCTATCTTAATTGCAGCTGCAGCGGCAGCACCAGATGATATCCCCACCTGCAATGTTTATAATACAAACAAAATAGCAATAAAAGTACTGTCTCCACCGGATGCTACTAACAGAAGATGATGCACATAATCAAAGTCAAGACATGAGAAGAGGTAACACCACTGAAAAAACAGTCTATCTTTAATGTGAACTTACCAGCAAACCTTCCTTCAAAGCAAGTATTTTAGCAGTTTCGATAGCTTCTTCACTTGAAATCTGAAATCACAACCAAATACGAAAGTTACTATTTGTATTTTCAGAAAGCATGGATAAATTATCATGGCATTCAGTTAGCGATGCTTCCTCCATAAAAGTGAATTAATACACTTCCAGCCTTCAATTTAATGTACTCTTAAAGAACAAAAATATCGGTTGTAAGACTAGAGACACACCAGATTATCTTACATGACACAAAACTGTTTATTAAGCACAAATAAACTATAAAAAAGGTTTGTTGCTTACTTGAATAACTTCATCAATTAGATCAACGTCCAGAACACCAGGGATGAAGCCAGCACCAATTCCTTGAATCTTGTGAGGACCTTTTATCCATTCAACAACCATGCGTGTATCAGGGAAAATGTACACAAAAGGAGACAGACATTTGATAAATATAAAACCAAAAAAAAAGTAGGATATAGATTTTTCTTGTTGTTGTTAATTTTGGAACGATAGAATGAGAATCTAAGACATCAAACACACAAATGCTCATTAAAGACATGCATGAATAACATTATTAGTGCAGTAATGGTGAACGACAAAGCATATCCACATTGACATGACAGAAAGTGATGTTGGTACTGAGTTCAGTTTCAGAAGCCAAAACTTGTGCACGGCAATGGAAGAAAAGAACCACGGAGATAAAACATCATCATAGTACAGTTCAAAATTTAAGGAACCTCAGTATACTCACCAGGTTTTCCTCCGGACAGTACTGGACTTTCTACTGGTTCGACGCCATATAGCTGAGTAAAAAAAATGGTGTGAAAATCATAAACAATGCAGGGGAAACACTAGAAAGACTAATTCATACACTATGAGAAAATTAAAAGCCTAACCGTTATATCAGGGTTCTGCTCTTTCAGATATTTTCCAGCACCTGTTATTGTACCTCCCGTTCCAATCCCAGAGACAAGAGCATCAACCTTCCCACTTGAGCCCTTCCAGATCTCAGGTCCAGTGGTTTCATAATGAATCTAAGAATAGGAAAAATGAGAGAATGTTGAATACTCATCAACCAACTGGTTTTTCAAACAAAGAGTATTGACACAATACCTTTGGGTTTGCAGGATTTTCAAATTGCTGTAGCATATAAGAATTTGGAGTCTTTTCCCGTATCTCTTCTGCCTTCTGAACAGCTCCTTTCATACCCTTGGCGGGGTCTGTGAGAACTAAATCAGCTCCAAAAGCTTTTAGAATGGTTCTTCTCTCAAGACTCATTGAAGAAGGCATGGTTATAATAAGTTTGTAACCCTTAGCAGCTGCCATGAATGCCAAACCAATGCCAGTGTTTCCGCTTGTAGGCTCAATGAGAACACTCTAATAACATGAACAACAATAAACCAGATTAATAATAAGTTTGAATATCAAAAAGCATTAAACAATTACTCATACAATACTGAATCAAATTGGGAAGAATAATCAGAGTGAAGCTTTGATGCAATATGAAAGATTGGTATCAAACATGAATCCAAATATACAAGGAGAGAACAATCTAAAGCAAGAACTAACTTCACCCGGTTTGATGAGTCCCTGCTGCTCAGCGTCTACAATCATGCTATATCCTATCCTGTAGGAAAATAAAAAAAATCATGATTTTATTACATAAGTTTTCTGAAACACATTGTTGCATGCCATTAGAAACTTGGCATCAATCATACAACATCTGTGCCAAATTTTTATTAATCTAAGCATTTCTACAAGGATGTTATGAGCATAAACAGGGAAGCATGAAACCAAAAGTTACATCATAGGATGAAGAAATATATATACCTGTCTTTGACACTGGAGCAAGGTTCCATCATTTCTAGCTTCGCAGCAACTTTGGCAACACAACCATCGACGATGTGGTTGAGATATACCAATGGAGTTTTGCCGATTAACTGCATGTTCCAAAAATGAATTCAGACGTTCTGTGAGCTAAAGACAAAAGAACAGGGTTGAACGCGACTTACTTCAGTCACATCTTTTGCAATGCTTGACTTCTCAACCGCCATGTTAAGTTATCCAAAGCACTGCAAAATCATAAAAATGGCTCAAAGATTCGGTGATTAAAAACAGAAAGAATCCTAATCGTCATAAACTAAATATCCAACTAGTTTTAGCCGAGTTGATTTATCCTGTGAGTAAAAAAACAGATCAAGAATTCCCAACTTTCCATTCAGAATGCATCGCAATTACATTTGTTTTATCTTTCTTGTTATACTAAAAAGAAACAGATCATGACCCCTTTAGTAAAAAAACGGAGAATCAGATAAAAGAAAATAGTTCAAGCCTCATATTGACCTAGAAAATTATCCTGCTATTGAACTCATGTTTCAGAAATATTAAAACCTGGAATTCTTGTTCAAGTGTTACGAATCGATCTACTTATGACAAAAAAAATATTGAAGAAATTTGTAGAAAAAATAAAATAAGTAGATTAAGCCCTGAAGTTTAAACGTGAAGATCAAAATTCAATGACAGGGTTAAAGCACTCTATCATGAATCCACCAGTAAGGTACATAAAATTCTGGTATCTAATTCAAGCGAGGAAAAGTGTATGAAAAATAACACCAAAAACATAGACACGAGTGAGAAAAAAGGAGTTCAGAATTGTGGGTAATAGAAAGCCAAAACTATAGAAGGATTAAAGTTGGTAAGAACAATGCTATTGCGAGGCTCACCAGAGTGAGTCACCACCACAGTACAACCTTATCCAAACAACGTTTGTTTCTCATAGAAAGATGAACAGAGACTTCTTATATACCTGAAGAGGACGAGAATTTCAATGAAACTCGTTCATTAATATCCAACCACACACATATTTTAATTTCTCTCTCTCACGCACACACTGTCTTTTTTGGTCGTTATTTTTGTCTTCTTTATTAAAGTCTTTGTAATTTTTGTTCCTTCTTTCAAATTTCCAACACTGTTTTCGAAAATCACATCAAAGTACAAGAACAGATTCGCTTCCTTAAATGTCCACCTGAGATTTTTCTTTTAAAGTAAATTATATAAACATTACGAACTGTTTTAATTATATTTTCATTTCAATTTTCATTTATTGTAATCGCGAAAGCAATTTATTGGTCATTATTATGCCCAAAAAAAAAAATGATACGTGAGAACTCCCTAAGAAACTCATGAATTCGTATCTTTCACGTAATTACAGCGTTTTTCTTAGTTTTATAATAATAATAAACAATTCAAATAGTCAAATTCACCCTATTTCTGAATTGGCGTGTATCAAGATTATTAAGAAAAAAAAAATAGTTGAAGGCCTTTGTTCGTGCAAACCAAAACCAAAACCAAAACCAAAACCAGAACTTCTAATTTTATGTACAATAGAAATATATTTAAGTTTTTTAATATCTTAATTACTTTGTATCAAATATTTTGTTGCTTAATTAATAGTAGCAATGATAATAGTTTTCATAAAATAGAAAAGACTTAATTAGTCACTTTTATATTGAATTCTTTATTAGAAGTGAACTTTGAAACTTAAAATTTTACAAAATCAGTTTGTAAAATAAAATTAATTCTAATACTATGTTAAAAATAAAATTTTAAAACTAATTTAATCTCACAAAATTAATTTATAAAATGAAATTTATTATATTATGAAATTGGTTATCTCTAATTAGTACTTACAACATCACTCAACTCAAATTCAAAAACATTTTTAAATTAACCTATATTAATGCAACTGTTATATTTTGATGTGTGTGGCCAAAACGATGGGCATGGCCAGGTTTCGATAAAGATCGAGCACGACATGATGAAAATTTGCCCACCGATTTCCAAATCGCAATCAGATTTGAAATCTCTTATTTTAATATAATATATTAATTAAGTTAGTCAACTATATTACGTTTTTATTTTTATTACTCATCGTATATCGTTAATTACACTAAAACACGTAAAAGTATATTAATTTAAAAACATTTATGCTGCATCGGTTAAAATTTTATTTTTAATAATGTAAAAATTTTAATAAAATGTAATATGGTCTAAAAAAATTTAATATAATTTTGTTTTGATTTAAAAGTTTAGTGACAAGTATTTCTTTAAATTAAAGATGTTCTGTGTCTACAGAAGAAAAAAAAAATTCTTGAATTTTCTTAAGGTGATTTTGATTACTAGAAAACAATTTTCTAAGTAAAAAGGTTTGGATTATGAAAAAATAGGTTCAGAATGTAATTCCCAATAATACTAATTAACTTAAAAGACTAAAATAACAATAATAATCTCTTTAATCATATATTTAGATATGAAATTAAACACCCATTAAATCATTCTTTTAATAAAAACCTACTTAAAATTATTGAAATTTATATATAAATTTAAAACTTAATTAAGCCTCTATATATATATATATAATAAAACTTTCACATGTTTAATTAGTGATATATTTATATACATAATAATTACTCCATCTTGGCTTTTTTCGAAGGCACAGATTCGAAACAGCTAATAATACCAATAATTATTTAAAAACAATACTGTGTTGCAGGCTCTACAATAAAAGAAAGATAATGATGAGACAGCACATTGCCACATTTTCGACGAACCCATGCCTAACACGTTACTTAAATTCAAACACCAATAGCAATTAACAATTATCAATTATATAATCCTTACTTTTAAAGTTTTATTTAAATATAAGCAGAATTTTAAATATTGATGTTTTGAGTGAATGATAATCTTAAGAGATTATGTTATCCTTATTATTGTTGAGATTTTTTTTATAGAGAAGACTATTATTTGGAGATTACATGTAATTTTGTTTAATAAGTCTTTTTCTTTTTTTACAGTAGGTTTAATTTTGTCATTTTTATTTGATATGAAACTTAAATTAACATTTGAATTATTCGCAATAATTTTCTTTCAATAATAAACATTTTTTATATGATATATTTTTTCTCAACTGTATACGGTGATATTTACTTATATTATTATTGTTGTGGGTATGGTGTTGTTATTATAACTGTCTAAACAATTATCGTGATAGATCATCAATTCTAATACTACTAATGGAATTTTTTATAGAGAAGGTCATTAGGGTAGAAATTATATATATGTATATGTGACATTGGACTTCTGATGAATGTTAAAATGTGGGTCTTCATCTATTTTCTTCACTTGGACGTCAAACTTCTTCAAGAGATATTCATCTTCTTTTGATTTTGATCATTCTTTTGTATTTTCTTCATTTGTAGTCAATTCCTTTTCATCATATCCAAAGCAAATCTTTTGTCTTTCATATAAACTTTGAATACTTTTAGGTCATTAGCATCTTTGATCACATAAAGTTTGTTTTCAAATGAGACCTTATAACATTTCTCTAATATTTGAGCAACACTTAACAAATTTTGAGTAATCTGAAAAATATATAAGACTTCAAAAATTATTTTGATACATGAATGAAATTGTTCTTCGTACTTTTCATAGGAAGTTATTCTCCATTCTCAATTATTATTTTGAAAATATTTAATTTGTTGAGCTCCTTGAAAAGTCATGTGATTTGTACAACCACTATCTATAATTCAACCTTTTGGAGATTTGTTGATTTTAAAAACACATGATGTTGGAAGAAGTATTTCCTCCTTTGATTCATGCTTTACGATCTCGACATCTTCTTGATAATTATAAAATTTGCATACTTTTTTCACATATCTCAATGAGTTTTATTCTTACACGATCATCATGAAATTAAGACAACAAAAACCACATAAGCAAGGTAAGGTAACAATAATTTGAAGTAAGCATACATTTTAACAATTGTAATTCCACTGAATTACACATTTTTCACATTTCACTCATCATCAAATTAAGGGTTAAGTATGTTTTTAGTCCCCGAACTTTGACTTAAAATTGGAATTCGTCCCTGTCTGAAACTTCGATATATTTTGGTCCCTAAACTTTAGAAATGAATGAATATAGTCCTTTTAACCCAATTATGTTAATTTTTTTTGACGTGTCGAACGCTTTTCATATTAGCATTGGAGTTTTCTACACTATTTGACACATTCTTGGTTCAATATCTACTGAGAAATATGTTCGACACTTCAAAAAAAGTTTACGTAATTGAGTTAAAAGGACTATATTCATTCTTTTTTAAAGTTTAGGGACCAAAATATATTGAAATTTCAGACAGGGACGAATTCTAATTTTGGGTCAAAATTCAGGGACTAAAAACATACTTAACCTCAAATTAATATCATGTACAAATCAAATCATATAATTATCAGAGACACTTAACAATGTTATCCAAAAAAACCATGTTTTGAATTAGACTCAGAGATTATGCACTTGTCGTATAACCATCTACTTACACAAAGTCACATCCCAAGAACAATAATTGAACTATAAAAGATTACAATATGCTATACATGGTCTTTTGTTACTTCAACAAAATATGAAACAAATAGAATTTTAAATTATATGTTAATAGGATAAACATGTTTATATAATTAACATTTCAATTAGTTTGGGTTCCAAACTCTAAGTAACCTCGAATGCATGTCCTCTTATATCAGCATTATCTTTTGAAATGAAAAAAAGAAACATTTTCTCGTGAAATGAAAAAATTAGAATACTATGAGGTAAATTTTATTTTCCACTTTATTAATTCCAAAACTTTGGGTAGCAATATTTTTTTATAATTTTTGCTAAGTTTGTTTCTTAGATTTATATAAATCTGTCTAAAGATGATCACTAGTTGAATTATTGGATGACTTAATCATTGTAGTGAAGAATTTAAAAGGAGGATAAAGATTAATTAACTTAAAATAGAATTTTAATCGGCTAAGATTAGTATGTCGGAATTTCTGTGACGGTCTTTGATCTTCAAAAAGATAAACATAATGATCATAAACTTAGTTAGAAAAAGGGAAGAGAATAGTTTTAGAGAATTGATGATCATTATAGGATGAAACTCGACTAAATAACCTTTTTTATTTATAAACTATATTTTAATAATAAAATATTGAAACTCCATTTATAGAAAGACCACTTTTAATCATAATTACTTTTTAGATCTATATAGCCTTCAACTAAAAATGGAGTAAAGAAAATAAACTAGATCTAATGAACTTGAGGTTAAGTCTTCGACAAAATATAGAAACTTGAAATCACGAAAAGAGAAAAGAAACACAGAAAAGAACATTGGCAATCACATAGAAGACCAACTATTTTTAAGAGAAACAATGATGAGAAATTGCAATTAATGTTGCAATGAGGAAGAACAAAATGAAAAATCGTCAACAATGAGGAAGAACGAAATAAAGAATTGTTAGTAGCTAGTTAGAGCACAAACACAGAAAAAACACAAACCAATGGTCCAATTCGAGACCTAATAATTAAACCAAAATTTTGTTACTTCAACAAAATATGAAATAAATAGAATTTTAAATTGTATGTTAATAGGATAAACATGTTTATATAATTAACATTTTAATCAGTTCAGGTTCCAAACTCTAAGCGATAACTATAGAGTTTTTCAAAAGATAACAAGTAGCAAAATGCTAACTAAATCTAAACAACTACATTATTAAGACCATCGCCAAGGGAGCCAACACTTAAATCATCATATGCTTACATCAAATATTGGTGATCATTACAAAATAAGAACAACAACACAATAAGCACACACACAAGAGAGAGAGTAAGCTAATATAAAAGCAAATATTCCATTAACCATAAATTAAATCATCTTAGGGAGCCGAGTATTTCACACCATCATAAGCAACAAGCCACATCATAAAAAACTCATTACACTCAATTATTTTGATAACAAGCATTGGTGTAGAAATACTTGGAAGCTTTGGCACTTATGATGGATAATTTTCACCCATAAGGTTAATCCTATACAGGTTCCTAGAAATACAAATGGTTCTTCCAACCAGGACTTCCTGCTACTCTTTACTCTCTACTCCTAATTCATTCTCCTCTACATGAGTTTGAATGATTAGTAGAGTTTTAGGATAAGATTCCAAATTATGAGTCCCTACATCAATGCACACGAAAGCACACATACTTTAAAAGGATTTCCCTTAAAAATCCATTCATCATTCTTAGTTCGAATTTTAATAAGTCTTGTCCATTATATCATCAATATTCAACACACATATCCATTGATAAGGTCATCATCATCACAATTTCACACATCATTATATTCCAAAAGTTCATATTATCCCCAAATATTGGCATAATCACCAAGTATATTACATAAGAACTTAACAACACATGCAAAATTTGTCGGGATTTTTAAAAATAAAACTGCAGCTTGTACAAAACTCCAAAAATTATGTTCTTACACTTAAATTAAAGATAACTTATTCAATTAATCAATGCGAAAAGAATCAACCTAATTGAACACTTATAAAAAAAAGTTATGTATTAAACAAGTGACAAAGGTCAAATTTGTCAACAACCTATTCTACAGGAAGTTTACAAGAAAAACTGCTCTCATTATAGACTTTCAAACAAAGATCCTAACGGTCAAAACAAAGCATAATATGTCTAGGACCTATTGTAAAAATTTCAGCTCTATTCGATGCTTAATGAAGCGGGAATTCAATTTTTTCCAAGATGACTCCGAGTAAGAAAACTCAACTTGCTCAGCGATAGAATTGCTCGCCCAATGGGAGAAACTCTTGGTTAAATTAATTTTGTCAAACTCTCCGTTAAAATTAGTGTTGTCACTCGCTCAACGAGTAGTAGGCTTGCCTAGAGAGTTTACATAATGCAAAAACGCAAATTATGCATTTTGACAGCGCCAAAAGAACAAAAACTCATTTCAAGCTTCATACAAGTTACAAACACACTAATCTCGTGTCAAAAAACTCAAACCAACCAAAATTACCACATATGCAATTCGTACTATAGAAAGCCCCAAGATTTTCTAACACACATATTAAAACATGCAAATTTATGGATCCTCTTAAACTCACAAAGACTAAATAAAACTAACACCGTTAGAGCTACAAATCACATAAACCAATATTTATTCCAAATAAAAAAAAACCACATGAAATTCATCACATAATAATTGAAGTTTTAGCTTCCATTACCTTCGAAGATAAACTCGAACTCTGAGAGCCCCAAAGCACATTCAAACTCGTGGAAGTTCAACCTCAACCTGAGACAACGGAAAATAATGTGATTGTGCCCACACAATCATCGATTAGAATAAATACAAAATGGAAATCAAAGGGCATATGTAAGCAAAGAAGACTTGCATGCACTGTAGAAAAAAAACTGACTTACCTTAAACAAGAAACTGGTCGATAGGGATCGAAGGCCTTATCATGAAGAACATCCTACAGTCTCAATTTTACAAACGAGCAAATAGAGAGGTGAGAAATAAAGGTTCAAAGATGGAGATGAAGGGATGACGTTAGGAGAAAAAGGAAATCTTTTTTTCTAAAATATAACCCTTTGAAAGTTTATTTAGGAAAAATAGATTTTACAGTATTTTACAAAACTAACTTACAGTAAATAAATATTTTTCTATGCAAGTAACAAATGCTAGTTTTTTTTTCTTAACACTAAAATTAAGACAAGAGGAGATATTTTTCAAAATAATTAAAATAATAGA
>Ga0099823_1001741_pt1 | contig 18674 bp, 6 predicted proteins | sample CowpearedBW_FD_76831 | JGI IMG/M metagenome (GOLD analysis project Ga0099823, IMG submission 76831) | Root nodule microbial communities of legume samples collected from California, USA - Cow pea red BW | ecosystem: Host-associated > Plants > Roots > Nodule | place: USA: California | collected...
AGTGAAGGTCTGGCTGCGACAGCGTTTGCCGACGATCTCGGTGGCGAGGACGAGCGCAACAGTGCTAATGGTGGTGCGAGCGAAGTACCCCTATGGCTTCGGGTCCCAGGGAACCGAGACAGAAAAGTACCCCCTATGGCTTCGGTTGACACCCGAGGCCAAAAACCACCCTTTTTTGCCTCACCCCAATATGCCTCGGTTCTGGAACCGGAGCAGAATATCAAAAACAACCGGGGCCAAAAGCTCTTACTGCACTAGTGACACTAGGATTCTGTCAATTACATCAACAAATAATTATCCTTGTTTACAACTTCAATTTTGATGAAAAATCCGACTCAAGAAATTTAACAATAATAACAAAATTGCATCATTTTTTAAAAAATCAGAACCAAATTGAGACAAAAAAAACTGGTGAACCAAATTTTTGAACAAAAATAGGAATCAAAAGAGTAATCTCAAAATTTTTATATAAACTAGTAAAAACATTATATTTACTTTTTTAATGGTAATAAAAAATAATAAAATTATAATTATTGTTATTATTATAATTATAAATCAAATATAAATATTTTTTATAATTTTACTATAATTAATTTTTATTTATGATGATTATGTTTAAAAAAAATAATCAAATCAAAAAATAGTTAAATTACACAAATAATCATTTAAAAGATAATATTAATAAAATAATTATTTTTATTTAAAAAATATAAAATTAAAACATAAATGTGTACAACCTAAAAAAAACTTTTCCTAATATATAAATATAGATGTATACAAATTTTTAGAATATAAATATATGAAATATATTAGAAATATTAATTTTTTTAAAAATATTTAAAATTATATATTAAAATATATATGAAAGTTCGTCAGTGCTCTGCACCCTACCTGCTGGATAAATACTCGTCCTGTAGTCATTCTCATATTTGTTCAGGTATCCATTCTACGGGTACTCGCATATTTTTTCTTAATATCTACGGATATCTACAGGTACTTTGGAGTATTTACAAAGAAAAAAAAAACTAAATTATTTTACAAAATATTTTAACCATGAATTCAAATAAAATGCAATACATAAATTTCAAATAAAGTCCATATTACTCATTTAAATAGTGTTGAATGACAATTTATAAAAAAATATTTTTTTTTAAATCAAATGATAAAAAATAACTCATTCAAAATTTATAGGTTAATATTTCAATCATGTTTTTTTAAGTTTTTTATAATTTAAATTAGAGTATAGCCGGTACAGGTATCCATGGGTACGAATATTATGATACACATACTCGTCCCATTAACATGTGAATATAAAAAATATTTGTATCTGTTACCCGCAGATATTCATTTATAATATCAATTTCCTACCTGTTTCAGATTTTATCCGCAAATATCCGTAATTACAGATTTATTTTTACATCCTTAATCATTACAATCTAAACATGTAATTGTACTAGTTGTGGGTACGCTATGGCATAACATAAGAAATTTAATATTAAAGTATTGTAAGATAAATTCTATCTAATCATTGACGCTTTTTTTTTCCTTCCTATCCTATTTATAGTTCTTACCAAAATTTGATGGAGTACATTCGAGCAAAGAATAAGATTCTCAAGAGCTAAATTATTAACTTGGTGAGATGTGTATTTGTATTATCTTAGTTTGGATTTATTTTTATATAAATTAGGTTTTTTAGTCGAGAATGTCATTCTTTTAAGTACATCATTTCACTAAATTCAAGTATACATGACATTCGCAAGCTATAACTAACGAAGAATGATAAAAACTCCTTCATCCAACACACTGCACATGCACCTTATTTTTGGCATCTAGGTTGGGGACTTATGTACATACCCCAAGTATTTAAAATAATATCTTATGATATAATAATTTATTATCAAATTTAGTTATATTCCCAAGATATTATATAATTTCTCCAAGATATTTGCAATTAATATATTATGATATAATAATTTATTATCATATTCTATTATATCTTCAAGATATTATGATATAATAATTAATTATCTAATATCTCCAATATAAACTTGATTATCTTAAAGTAATATAATGTCTTTAAATATATTTGTTTACTCATGGTCTAAGAAGTCTATAATACATTATTCCATTAAAGGGAATACTAGATTAGGACTTAATACTTAATTGAAATAATGAGATTGATTATCTTTTTATTTGAGAAAATATTATACTTGGAGATATCAAAACTAAGTTTATTAACTTAAATGATTAATTAGCACATATTTTTACTAAGTCTTTATGGGAACCTTGTTGATGTTCCAATGCAATCAATTTTTTCAGCAAATATAATGGGTAGTTTGTAATACAAGAAGTGTCGTATCCATAGGCATTTGGTGGAAAATACAAAGTCTAACTAGTTTAAATTGAATAAAACAGTGTTTGAGTTGCATGAAGAATATAAAAACATATTTGATGTAAAAAATAGTATTAATCTAAAGTGATAAGTTGGATTAAAAACATATTTAAGCAAGGATTCATTTCAAAGTTAAAAGTCATGTTGAAGCTAGATTTCACCATATTATCCCTCTCTTGTATTGATACAGATAATATTTACAAAGATACAATCAACCATGTCCTGGAAGTTCTCTTTGAATGTAACTCTAGGTTCATTCCTAACACCTAAAGCCTAGGATCATCAAACTTTAGTATGATTCCATAGTGATTGTTCGAATAAATCACCTACATTAAGATCAAGACTCTATAACCAGTTAGAGCCTTAGATCTATTCCTAACATATAAAAGCAGGAGGAAAATTAGTTAGACCACAACTTGAAATCAGTTCGCACTCAATCCCAAGCCAGTGAGATAAGACAAGTGATTAGTTTATCCAACAATAAGCATAAACTAATTCACAAACATGTAAAGCACATTTTAATAAATGAAATAGTACCAATACAAGAGAGTTCAAAGGGATTACATCTTTGCTTCAACACTTAAAGATAGTTCCTTAGACTAGATGAGAACAATACAACACATGGAAGAGTCATCCTCTCTTTTACTCTTAAATAATGTTTACTAAGTATACGGGAAAGTGTCCACAAAAAGCTCTATAAGAATCTCTCAAAAGTACCCTTACAAAAAAAGTCTCTCTAAATAGGGATACAACTCTATTTTTATAAACTATCCAAGGTAATGCTCAGCAGTGCACTTGTGACTCCAACTGTAGAGGTTTTCTCCCTAGGTGGGTTCCTTTATGGCTCAAGCCACATGCTTTGGTGTTGCAGCTCCTAAAATAACTTCCTAAAGAAGGGATCTTCATGGCTTAGCCTCAAGTTTTGTGCTTGAGGTTTCCTTCTATAATGGGTTTGCTAGTATGGCTCAAACCTCAACTCTGCCGCTTAGCTGCACCAGTGTTAGTTTTTTCCAGAATTGCTTGAAATTCATTCATTTTCTTTATTTTTCCACTTTGACTCTCTATTGATATTGTGAACTACAAAAACAAGCTTAATTGGGGTGATTTAAACATAAATTCATTAAAATCAAAATAAGATAAGTGTCATATTCATCTTAAATTTATCACATATTGGACACTTATCAGACTTAAAATTAATTATATTTGTAAGCTTGGAACATACAATTTATATGAACCAGCTTGAGGGGGAATGTTAGATATTATTAGATATTGTTAGATACATTGTTATTTATATTAATCATGAAAGGGTTTAGCCTATGTTTTGTGTACGATTTTTTATTATACATTATCCTATGTTTGCATTTTACACAAGGGATAGCCCATACTTCTTTCTCTTTTTCATTACAACAAGGTCAATCATCACATCTAGGTATTATCTATTTTTGGAGTTTAGAGCTTTGTCATGGTTTTATTTTTAAAAGGTGCATTAGTGGATTAAGGAAGGAAAATGTATATAATTTTTTTTTTTACCTCAACTCTTAAGAAATGTGTAACTATTATGCATATTCGAACAAGTCTGTCGATGGTTAAGGGGAATGAAAGTTCTTCTTTTGAAATATCTTTTCATCCTTGTCGACAATGTGAATGCTCTAACCTCAAGTTTGTTGAGATCACATTGTTAGGATGGATGAGGTATTTTTGCTTGGGACATGAAATCTATGTTATGATTGTGTCTTTAAAAGATACCTCAAAAGTTTAAAGAGGAATATATATTCAAATTGTCCTTGGTCTTAACTCCTAATTAATGTGAGACTATTGAGTCTATCAAAAGAAGTCCCTTGTTAAGGGGTAAAGGGAACGATGGTTTGTCTTTGGAACCACTTTTTCATGCATTTGAGGCTTCTTTGAAGTCTAGAGCTCTTTCACGCTTTTGTCATTAAAAGGTGCTTCCATTCCTTAAGGGAGAAAGATATAAACATATAAATTGCCATTGACTTCAACTCCTAAACGATGTTTGACTATTAGGCATACTAAAATATACTCACAATTGAGAGTTAAGGGAAAGGAAGGTTTGTCTTTAGTACCATTTTTTCAAATGGTGCCAATGTTCGACCTCAAGTATGTTGAAAAATAGTATCGTTTAGGGTCAATCACCACATCAGAAATATTGTCTACTTTGGAGCTTAGGAATTTAGGAAATAGAAAAGTGGTTCTAAAGTTAAACCATCATTTCCTGTAGGCTTCAGATGAGGACTTATTCCAATATGCTCAATAGTTTCATGTCGTTTAGGAGTCAAAATTAAAAATAATTTAAATACACCTTCGTCTTTTAATCATTTAAGACGTCTTTTAAAAATAAAATTATAACATATCTTTAAACTCTAAAATGAAAAATATCTTAAATATAAATATCAACACTCGTGAACAAACTTAATATTAAACAACAACCAATTTATTAAGTGGAAATTTAAACGTAACAAAGATAAAGTAAAACCTCTTATTTGCACTATATGATACTTCTCTCCACATAACATTTATCAAAGCATTATATCGTATCACTTATAATTAGCAATAACTAATACATAACATTTGACTGATGATACTTTTCTTTCCTTTTCTCTCTTAAAGTGTCACTATGAATATCCAAATAATTGTTTTCTTTTCCATACTTAAAACACATGCACGAAAAGAAATATTTTGGTAAGATTAACTCATCAGTCCGTACAACTGATTAATTGTGACAAACAAATGGTCGGAAAGGTTAAGTTCCTAACCACCTTGTGATAAAGACTTGACGACATTATCACATCAACATCAACACTTTAAAATGGAAGATTAAGAACATCTTTAATATATTGCTAACAAACCTAAATGTTTGTTTTGAAACAAAGAAAACAAAAGAAAAGATGTTAGCTAACACATCATATCATGGCCTTGTCTATGTAAACATTAATTTTACATTGAAATTAGTGTTTCATGGAAATTATTTGCACAAGTAAATGTACAAATAAGACACAAATATTTTGTTACTCTATTTCTTATAATGAATACAGTAAAAAAAAGTTTCAAGAGTTGAATTTTTTACTTTGAATTTTTTAAATTAGTTCCTATACTTGAAAAAGTTGTGATCTCCAAATTTATAAGTATTTGAATGACTGCCAGGTACATTTATATATGAAATTAAAAGCTTTGTTTTGAGAAAAGTTGTAAGGTAAATATTTATCTCATTTAAAGTGATCGAATCTTTGGAGAAAGAAGTAAAACTAGGTATCTAATTAAAAAAACAATTTAATAGTTTATAGAAATATTTGAAAGCTTTGTCAAAAAAAAAAAATTCTAATTAAAGTAGTTAAAAAGTAACAGTGTCACGTTTTATGCGAAAATGAGGTTTAACTTTCAAACTTGAACCCGGTTCTTTAAAGACAGAAGCAACGTTTAAATGTTTTACAATGAATAAAATCAAGTTATTTTTTTAGAAATTTATAGAATTTTTCTTGACAATCACTTAATGAACTCAGTTCAATACGGCATATTAGATTGATGAAAACTTTATAGCAGTTCCACAGAATATTTCTTCTTATGTAAATTTTATATTTATTTATTTATTTCATTTTCAAAGAATTTGTTTGTCAAAACTCTTCGCATATTTTCAAAATGGGTAACAAGAGAGATAAATTTAGTGGTATGAATGTATTAAATCTCACTAATATTAAAAACATATTATAAAATAAATTCTAAATTTTTTTATAAGTCAATTTTGTAATATCTAGTTAACCTAAATTCAAACTCTAGTAATTTGTGTTGAATCTTTGAACAACAGTAAGATCCTCAATCTTTGAACAAATCTTTCTTGCAGAGAATTTATTGCACCAATTAATTTCCAATCAAACTCAACAGATAAAGTTGTATCCTTCTAAATGTTTCTAAACATGAATCAGTTCACTTCATGTCACTTTAAACCAAAATCAATTTTGTAAAACCAACATCCACCAAAATCAAGTTTACAAACTTCGATCAAACATAAATTAAACTGCATCATAACACCATCCAACAAAAATTCAAAGGTATCTTAGATATATATCTTTATCTTTGTTACTTTTTATTAAAGAAAGGATCTTTTCAACGCACCAAACAACCCTTTTATTGATTTTTAAAGATCACCAAAACCACACAAAAGTAAAATCCAAAACAACAACATTACTAACATTCAACATATCCCTGCCCATTTTTATATTACTAAGAATGACAAAGTAGCTATCAAACAACAAACTCTGATAAAAGACGTTAAAAAAGAAAGAAGAAAACGCATTGAAAAGACAACAATTTTGTCACAAAACCAAGTTCATAACCTCTAGAGCGTAACATGAAGGTGCATTTTAGCTTGAAGGTGAACCTTTGGTAACTTTTCCAATAACTGGTGAGCGTGGACTAGGTGTTTGGATTAACTTGATCTCCTTCCCAGTTGGTCTCAGACTGCTTTCCCCTCTCAATTCAGTCACTCGAGGGCTGGGAATGCTTCTTCCTATCCGAGGGCTACTAGCTGGTCTTATATCTCCAGTTGAAGTTGGTGTTGAACTTGTTGTTTTCGGGCTTTGTGTGCGGCGAATCTCTCCACGACTCCGAGTAATAACTTCATCAAGAATCTCCCCACCACTGATATTTACTGTTGGTGCCTGCCCACCTGGACCCTGTCAGGTTTATAGGCATTAAACTGTCAACAAGAGCTCTCCCAGATAAAACCTTTATCTTACAAGTCAATTTAAAAGAATAAGGAGAATCCAAATTCATTACGAGTACAGATTTTCTACTGAGTTTTTTAATGTTATTCTTTGTTGTGCCTTCAAGATAGATCGATATTGGTACTTTAAAAATCTTTTTAATATATTTTAAAACATCAAAATCAGTACTCATAGGTGTATTTTGAAGGCACTACAGATGAAACAACATAGAAAAATCCAACTGAAAATCCAAATTTCTTACTAGGTGATATAATACCAATAAGACATGAGTTCAACTTAGACCACCTCCCACCCAAACAATGGATTTATAGATCTTTATTCTTATATGGTGCTTAACTTTCATGTTTTTACTCAATATAAAACTTGGACTCATACTCACAAACAAGCTTTTATAAAAAGTAAATTTTATATTTGATTTCTCTAAAAGTCAAAGTATATAAAGGTTAAGGAAAACTTAATGTGGTTGGAACTACTTACTTCAAAGGACATGTTGAAAGCAATGGCAGGTGCTTCTTCATATGCTGCTGCATCCAGTTCTTGAAGATGGGCACCTTTGAAAAACTTTGGAAGGCAATATTGCCGTACTGGGACAAGAAGCATGATTAACAGTGGGAAAAGGACCCCAGCGATTGGTATCCAGGTTAAGCCAAAGCAGAGAAGCAAGTACACTGTCTGGAACACAGTAAACATGGCTACTGTTTTGAAGGGAACGGTCTCAACAAAGGTGGCATGGTATTCCTCCAGCAGTCTAGGAAAGTAGAGAAGCAAAAAGGGTAATCAGATAAAATGAACTGCCAATACTGAATGTGAACGCAAACACACACAAGCATATGTTAATATTAAGATTGATGAAATTGACTATAAGTATTGATATACTTGTATCTTCGACTTGGGGGAGTGAAAAGATACAAGATTCGCTCCCAAAACTGATTTCCTGGTAAGCTTTCAATGGCCATGAAGGCAAAGTAGCCCCAGAGCACTGAAGTGGGTATCTTCTTCAAAAGGGGCATAGCAGCCACACAAGCTGCAACCATCAATGCCTGAAGCAGATTGCTTAGACGTTGCTCTTTAACTTCAACTGGCAAAAGGTCATCAACATCCTTATTCACATCAAAGACAACCTCGTCAACAGGGGCATCAATATATCCATGACTTGAAGCCAGTTCAATGGTAGACTCCTTCAGTTCTTTCAGCCCCTGCTTGATGAATAAACCAAGGATAAGGATAAAGAAGATCACAAATTTCAAATCAATTGGAAATCATGCAGCACATTTACCAAGGTAGGTGGCATTTGGGGAACCAACGGAGTCTGCATTTCATCATATGCTTCTTTCATATTTTGGTACAACTGGCTCAAGTTAACATTCCTCCTCATGCTTTTTCGTGCAGTAGATATAAGCTTATTCCGTAAAAGCTGTTTCATACAAATCAAAGGTATATGACAGTCAACTAGCTTAGACAAGAATGGGTGATGATTTTTTGTCTATAGATAGCAAAAGGTCAAATTTGAGAACTTTTAAAATGATAATGAAACAAGAGATTATACGTAGCCCTACACTCGTTACCTACTTCTTTTAATAAATATTTTATGATTCTATTACTTAAAAATGAAAATCTACCACTCTCCTCTGTTTCCACCAAACTCTTTCATCCTAACATAATTGTCCACTTGTGACATGCATAATCAGACAGGGTAAAAGATACCAAAAAAATAAATAAATACTCAAGAATCAAGATAGATATATAATTCAACAACATATCCGAACAAGTTAAAGCAGAACTGAGATGGTTAGATTCTGAGAAATTTGAAAAACAAACCATTTCCTTTCAAACTTAAAAACAGAAAGTGAAAAAAAGCATCCATGATGTTGAGATATATTGTACTTAAAAGTCAGTAAAAACTATATTACCTGATGTTTTAGAGTAGCTAAGCTCTTCGTGTGCATTGGAGATTGAGGAATCACACCATTAGAAGGAGGGATTCCAATAAGCCCACACAATATGGTCTGGCCAACAATGAATAGGAATTGAAAAGGAAAATTAGGCAGATGCAGCAGAAATCATTGCACTGGTACCACAATTGAATGTGAAAGTATTTTAAGAAATTACATACCAAAAATCCCAAGAGCAGCAAGTCATAATGATAAGATGAGGGTTTTCTTAGATTGAACTCCTTCTGCTGAGCAAGTTGTGATGCAACACTGTGATCGAAGTAGTAAAGCACAGCAATCATAGTTGCTGGTATAAATGCTCCAATAATATACAGGATGGGCACATTCAACATTTCCTGCAAAATTTAACAAAAGTAAGCAACAATGTAGTTTTCTGTATAGAGACGTTATCCACAAAGTGCTATCAGAGTAATACAAACATAAATAATCAGAATCACCTTGACAACAGTCCAATTTGAGTATGCACCAGGAGACCATGGATTTGGGCTGAAAAGTCGCCTAGGAATTCCCCTTGGAACCTCATTGACTGGTATGTAAGACACAGCAGTCCATACCAGAACCATTAGAGGGACTCCATAATCAGCTATGAATCCCCGTAGCCAACCTATAATATAACCATGTTTCATAACAATGAAAATGTTGATAAGAAGCTATTGTGGTGCAGAGATTACTCAGAAGAATACATTAAGGAAATATTTGACTAATGGGGAAAAGGAAACAGACAGCTGAATTACCACTCAAAGTCACAAAATTGGTTTGTCAAAAGTTATCCCAAACTTGTGCTCAATCTTGTAATGGAATTAACTTCCCTACTGAATTTGCAGATCATAATTCATAAATCTAATCAATACCTGTCCCGTAACGCCAGGATCTAGCTTTGCGGCTTTGTAGACCAGTAAAAAGAAGACCAAATGACAAAACCAAAGCAAACATTCCATTGCCAAACAACCAAGATGACTGGAGGGCAATCTGATTGGTACCTTCTCTCTGGTTCTTAGGCACACCAAACTCTTCCACAAGTCCCTTTACAATAGGGAATATTAAACATGAGTTTCGTTTCATGTAATTATGAATGAGAGATTCCTATTTGGGAACCACATATACAAGATACAAGTTGCTACATGGTTAATGGCTGATGCAAACTCACCTTTATAGCCTGCTGCATAAAGAGCATTGCAATTAACAAACCAAATAATTCACCAGCAACACGAGTGAATCTATTGATTATGGAGCATGCACCAAGAATGGCCAGCAAGAAAAGCAACAGGGCAGTCCAAACACACACCCTAAGTTCAAATAAACGAATAAATCATTAAGACGTAACTTCAGTTCAACAGTAATGCTCTAAACAAAAAGTAAACCACTCAAGGAGCTCCAAAGATACCATCCAGTCCAAGGTAGGAACAGTTTGTGTCCCAAATCCTTGCGATCCTTAGCAAAGTTATACATGAATGTATACATCAGAACTGTTGGCTCAGCTACGCCAAGTATGAGCAAAGGCTGGCCTCCAATGATTGAGTGGATAACTCCACAGAGTGCTGTTGATGCAAGAGTTTGCACAGCAGTGAGAGTTCCATCTGTGTAATAAGATCAAAGATACATTACTTAGCAAACAATGACTAAAATACCAAAAGGAGACTGAACCTGAAAAATGTTGATGTACCAGTATTTCTCTCGAGTTGCTCGCCAAAAGAAATAACAGGAATTGCAGAAGCAAAAAATATGTATGTAGTTGGGGCAAGAATCCTATATAAGACAACATAAACATTAAACCATTGACAAATTTTAAGTTTGCACGCATTAGGTGGGATTGATTTTGAGGAGAGGGAAGAGAACTCTTGAATACTAATCTAAAGTCAAGTTATAACCAAGGTTTTAAAACTTAGTCCACTGCCATGATTTTGGCCACAACATGAAGCTTTTTGGGATCTCTGGGACCACATTTGTTAGCAATTTATTACAATATCAATGAGTGCAACAAAACCACGACGGAAATTTAAAACCTTGGTTATAACAGTAATATTTTTGAATCAGAAAATTTATAGCACAAACCTGACTCCTGCTTGGAATCCACTGCTCCAATCTTGTCTGTAGCATGTGATTCTTGCTTTGAGGTCATTCTTAATCCCGCGGAAGGGAACAAATGTTTCCTCCATGAAAGTCTTGGAATACCAAGGAACTGATATTGATCTTAAATTCTGATGTGTAGAGCAAAAACAGAAAGGAAAAAGAGAAAAAAAAAATACTTGGAAGGAGCTCTAGAGGTTTACATAGTGATCAAAGCTGAATGTGTGAAAATATCAAATATAACTAGGGCAGGGATACCAGAATCCTACATATCATCCCAAACAGGAAAACTTGAAGAAGGTATACTCATTGTTTTTATTGTTGAGCCTTCAGGCCCTTGATGAAGAAATTGAATGAATGAATCCGGTAGAAGAATTTACATTTCAAAGAATTTATGAAGAACTTTTGGATGTATTGTTATGAGTAACAAAATAACAAGTCAGTAATTGAGAGAAAAAGAAATTGGATTACATATCCAAGAGAAACTGAAAGAATATTAGAGAATTTATGCTATAGTCAACACTTGAACAAGAAGAGTAGACACTCTGCTCAAAGCTGAAAATCAAGACTAGCGCTCAGCCATAACAAATCCTAGATCCAACATTTCCCTCCATATGCTATCCATAGAGACCAAACGAACTCCTAGAAATAACACAGTAGAAGCAGATTGGCAGCACCAAGTTACATGGTACAGTTAATACAGTCAAACGAATGTTAATCAAATTTCAGTTCTGCAGCTATAGCTATGGAGGGCAATCCAACACAACTAACGGAAACACATCTTCACAACCTGCATTTGTTACAATTTAAAAGAACTGAGAAGAATGCTCATCAAAAGATCAGAAAGGTCAAATATGAGTCAGCTAGACCCAAATGGGAATCTGGCATAGATTAACGAGATTCCATGAATGAGACCATGATTGGAAAGATTCAGAAGACTTTTGAGGATTTGGGCATTGATTGAAAAGCAAAAGGGTATCTTAATCCGAAATCAAATTTACATTTTTCTGCAGGGAGACTCCAAAAGGAACAAGAACAGCTTGAAGTGAACCAAAGAAGGGGAATGGATTGCAGTTACATTTAATCACTGAGATACACAAACAGTGGACACTATTGTAGACAAGATTGAAATAAACACAAGGCAAAACAGATGAGCTAACGAATTTCGAGGATAGGAAAACAAGACAGGTCTCTCAGAAGAACAAACAATTACAAATGCTGCCGTGAGGAGGTTTTGTATGGTAGTGTTGTTATGCTGAGACCAATAGTTTATTTATATAAAAATAACATGGGATTAGAGGGAAAATAGTGAGATAGTGATAAAGTTGTAGAAAGAACATAGTAGTAAATAAATAGTGTGACATAGGTGCAGAAGAGACAAAATAGTTAAAACAAACACACTTAAGATACAGATGAACAAGTTGTTTTGTTCTTTCGGTAAACCGTTTAGGAAAATGATAGTTGCGTGTTAAAAATATTTTATTAATGACTTAAAGAAATGATTGTGTTATCGTTGCAACCCCAAAAATTGTATTATTGAGTAGTTTGGAAAAGTTTATCATGGCCTGCGTGTGCAAAAAGTTTGCTGTTTTGTGTTTACTTTTAAAAATTGTCATAAAGGTATCATAAAATTAACTTTATTTTTTGTTTAATAAATAATTTTCAGATTGCAATTTTGAAAGTTAAACAAGTAGGACGTAAAGAATCATTTTTCTTACATATATTTAAAAATAAAATAAGTGAAAAGTTTTATGACAATTAAAAAAAATAAATAAAGACAGAATTAAAACAGGATTTTTTTACCAAAAGAGCGTAGTAGCTGAAGAAACCTTGATTTTGTAACATGGGAATAAATTTGAAAAAGTAAACAAATTAGTGACACAGTTTTTGACAATTATTTTGATATTTTTCCTTGGTTGTTTCTGTGAGACTAATGGAACAAAAGCCCATTTCTTTCTTTCTTTCTCTGTTTTTCATCTTTTTTCTTTCTATTCTAAGATGAGTTTAAGTTGTGTGCCTGAAGTAAGCTTTTCTAAATATTCTCTTAAATTTTGAAATCAATTTCCTTAATTTTTCACAAATAAATAATACAGAGGATATAAAGCTTTTGTATTCGATAATAATTTATTTTAAAATAACTTCATTTTTTTTCTATAATTCTGTATTCTCAATATTGTAACTCTATCAGTGAATAATTCACATATTGGTCATGTTAATCGATAATTTTTTATCCTTTCTGCTAGTTTACCTTTCAATTTGTGTTTTTAATTGATTTAATGATAGGTATGTAGACACATGGGTTCATGGAGGTTTTAAAGGTTTTTCTTTTTTTATTACTCGGACTCAAAACAATTTTTAAATACGAGAGAATATTTTAAAGTTTAATCTGATTTGACCTAGTATTGTTTGATTATTTGTTTGAGAACATTTGAATTCATGTTACGGTACTTCTATTCAGCATCTGAAATTGGGTTCACAAGTTACAATTTATGTTTTACATGTTATTTTTTGGAATGAATAATTTGATTAGCTTAAAATCAAAACTAGTTTTCAGAATATTCTGCAAAATTGTTGATTCTATATAATTTGTCTGAGCAAATTTCATCTAAAGAAACTAGTTGATTACATACTTGATATGCTCAATAAATTTTTATTTGTCGTACGAATCCAAACCTGAGAGTAATTAGGATATTAAATTCAGTCAGTGAATTTTGTTTCACTATGTAGATGAAGACCTTTGCGTTGCGTGTGTATGTTTCCTGATGGGAGATATCTCTTTTTTACTAATAGAGTGAATCATGTAAATTAATACATTAGTCGGTGAAAAGTTGATGGAGAGCTAAAACTACTCGAACATGACATTTTTTAATATTTGTGCAATAAGTTAATACTAGCCTATAAAGTTGAGTTGAAATTTGTAGATTGAATGTGTTCAAAATCGGTTAGATGTTACTCACTAATAAAATATATTTAATACGAGTCTTCTTAAAGTAATTTATTCGATTGTTATCTTATATCCATATTTTAAGCTTAGGTTCGCATATAAATCTAAAATATTTTGAAATAAGTTAAATAAAATTTGTTGGATTTGAGATGAATTTGTTTATATATTAGTATCACCACGAAGATATTTAGGTTAAGAAAAATTTTGAATAAAAAAAAATGAGATTGACGAGAGTCCTTAATTTTTGTGATATTAAGAAGTGAATTTGTATTTAACTCATCCTCACAAAATAAACTTGTAAGATGTAGTTTGTCTCTATTTATATATTATAAATTAACATTATTTCTAGTCATGTGAAATCTCCTATACACATTCCTTATATAGAGGTATAAACATCTTGCATGCAATATTGCATATTTATTTTGAAAGTGGGTGACATAATAAACTCAACAAGTCTTATTAGGATAGGTTATGATACCATATTAGAAAGTAAATTTAGGTCTAACTCATCTTATAACACAAAAACCGGTTATAAATTGATTTTATTTTTAATAGAAATGAGATTTTTAACATGTGAGTCGTATATATTGAAAAAAGATTCAAATCCTTTTTAAGATTAACGACGAGGGAGAATTCTTGAATTGATACAAATAAGTCCCACTTTTCAAGGAATTTGTATTGAACATTTGTTTTAAAATAAATTACTCATGATTATTTATTAATTTTATTTTAGTAATAGAATATTTTATCCATGCTTCTATATAATCCTAGCAATTATAACTAATTGGATCAAAATGTTGATAAAACCTTTTTAAAAAGTTGGTCATCTAAAACGAGGTTAAATAAAGCTTAAACTTTATTGAAAAGTTTTTCACAATATATATCAGGGTAAAAAGTCTAGCAAGCATTGTCTACTTAGTTTAAAAAGTCTTATCAGATATAATCATTGCTAGATGGTGTGTTAACCCTTTACTGGTCTCAAAACTTTTCCAAAATTGTTAGCCTTTAAGTTGACACCTTTTACGTTGCACTTAGATTGCTATGCTCGAAACAAATTTCCTTATGATAATTCATTTCTTATACTATTACCAAATTCATCATGCACAAGCAATGTCCCTTATTTTTGTAGTTTTGTATTTTTGAATTTTTATGTGTCTTGTTATAGTTGAAGTAATTACATCAAATTGGACGGTTGTGTTAATAGTTTGATGCTAATGTGTTGGTAGATTGTATTCTATTATGATCAAGCACATATATGAAATCATTCACTTTTTAAAACTTAATATTATTTGTTATGATTAAAACGATTTAGATTATCATATCTTACCAAAACTATATTAGACTATTAAGACTAGATTGTTGAGAGTAAATAGTTTGTATCTAGCACATTATTTTTTATTCCATTTCATCATTTGTTTTTATGGCTGAGAAAATACTAGTTATTTCTTTTCAGTGAGATGTCCACCATCGTTTTAGTTGATAAAGAGACACGAGACTGTGATATTGGTTAGTTTCTTCTCATGAATTATGAATTATTTGATAGGTCGTACAAATCTTGGTCATGGTACCATAATATTTTATTATATGTTTTATCTTCTATATTCCATTTATATATGAATTCAAAATTAAAGCTTTTAAATGATGAATCTCTTTCTTTTAATGTTAAGTCAATAACAAAGATCTTCCTATATAGTTTGTCCTTCTTGACATGTGAAAATGCAAGGCACCAAATACTCTAATATTGTCATAACTCTTCCATTCCATACTTTCATTAGAGACTTTCAACCAAACACTTTAATGTTGGACCCCACAAATCTTCACAAGGATTGCTCAAAGATTTTACTAAACATAGGCTTACCGACTTCAAACTTCAATATATAGGACTCCAACTCTTTCAACTTATCACCTCCTAGCAAGTTCTACTTATTCAACTTTACTAACCCTCCCCACAAACAATTTAAATTATTAGGTTGTCTGAGTCAATATACTAGAGAAAGTCGATACCTGATCTAAAAGACATTGATCAATAAGTCTTAAGTCATGAGTTACCCCATATATATAGGCATGTCATCATCACCTTCATTCTAAAATCTTAAGTCATTAAGTTTGTGAGTCTTTGTCCTTATGCATTTCTCATCTCAACTCAATGTTGTTAAAAATGTTACAACCAATATCTTTCAACTAAGAAGAGAATGAATTAGTTATTTTGAAAATTTGATTATTTTTAATTATTCAGAATAATTTTCAAACACGTTTTTAATCGATTAACAAAATGTATGGATCTCAGTTTTTCAACCTTTACTAGAATAATTAATTATGTTATGTGCTTAATCTATTAAATTTCATAGAAAAACAATTTTATTATTTTTGAATTAACCTAATTGATTACATTATTAACCTAAACGATTAAAAATATATTTATTACAATTATATATTTAAAAATGATTTAATTTGCGTCATAACTAACTTAATTGATTATATTGAGATTAAAATGGTTTTTTTTAAGAATATCTAGCTTGGCTTTCAAAATTTCTAGACACAACGCATCCTAATACCAATCATCAAAAACTTTGAAAATTAGGTAATTAGAGCAACAAATGTGGAACTCCACACTTGAATTTCTCAAAAATAATAGGACTAGAAAAATACAAAAATAAGATTGAAATGAAATAATTTATTATCACTAGAAGAATATATACACAAAGAGTGTAACACTATAATTGTTTTAGATTGCATATACATAGAACCTTCCAATGATTATATAATATTTAATTTTAATTTGGTTTTTGTGCTTTTTTTTGTTATGTTGTTATTGAGAATCAACAAATATTATTTGACATTGTATATATAATAATAAAATATCAAATAACAATTTTAAGTGAAACATGATATAATGTTAATATGTTATACCTAAATAACCTTTTAAGAGTTGTAAAATAAAATATTATTTATTTATTTCTTAAGTGAATATTAAAGATGAAGAATAATGAATTGAAATTTTAAAGAAAAAAAAGTCAAAGTAAATATTTTACCTAAGCATACATGAAAATTCTCAAAGATTGAAAACAGTTTGTATTATATATTGTAAGAATGAAAAGCAGAAAAAAAAACTATAATAACCATAATCAAAACTCATCTATCTTGAAAAGCTAAAAAATATCTAAGTTTTGAAGAAAAAAAAAAAGTTAAACGTTTCCCTTTCTTTTTTTAAAAGAGAAATAAGTACACCCACAACAAACAAACAAAAAAAAAACTGTGAAAGTAAACCCATAAATAAGCTTTAAGTCTCTTATGTTAAACTCCACTCTACAATGTTATACGTAAAAATCAAATAAAGGACCATAATATATGTGATGTGTTTATGTTGGGTTGGTATAACATTACTTTCGACCATTAAAAAGAGAATGCTTTTTAAAACTAACAAAAAAAAAAAATGAGTTAAAAGTTCAATAATTTTTAGATGGTCCAAGGGTTCCACATTTGATTTACGTTCCCTTTCCTAACGAAGTTGAAATTAAAACGTGATGACTTTATATATTATTAGAAAAAATTGAGACAGAAAGTTTTTAACTTAAATTTGTTCACAAGCATGCTGGATAATTCTTAAAGCACTTTCTGTCTTATTGTCACCTCTTGCCCTTCAAACAAAAATTTCTTTCTGTCTTTTCGTGATGATTATATGTGTTTAATTCTGTTTATCATATTAATTGGATGATAATGGAATTTTTGGAGTAATGATTAATGTTTACATAATAATTTATTTAACAAAAATTATCATATTAAACTCTTATATCGTGTTGAGACCATGTCATCTATTTTAATGAAAAACATTATTAATATTTTCAAGCTAAGCAACACCTATAAACAACCTCAAGTTGTTCCCATATAGAGATGTCAATGGGGTGGATAAGATACGGTTAGTAGTTTCTCCGTACTTTACCCGCTGGATAAATATCCGCCTCGTACCCGTATCCATATTCGTCGGGTATCCGTTATGCGGGTACCCGTCTATTTTTTTCATATCCACGGGTATCCACGGATAACCGTGGATATTTACAAAATTATTTAAAAAACAAATATTTAATCATAAATTCAAACAAAATAAAATAAAATACATTATTGTCATAAATTTTAAATAATGTTCAAATAAACTCAAGTTCATACAAGTCCAAATAATTATAAAAGTAGATATAAAATGACGTTCAATACAATGAAAATTTTTTAATTAGTGTTTTGATCAAAAAGTCAACTTTCTCCAATTAATTCCTAAAAAATAAACAAATAATAAACCTTAATTGTCACATGCCAAATATTCTTATTTTGATTCCATCATTTGTTAACAAGCATACCATAAACGTCATTGTCTATATAGGATTTGATGTATATGTCCAATTTCAAATAAAGGAAAGAGAAGAATGTCAAGGGGTGTACTTGGAAGAAGACAACATACCAATACTTGAAGTTTGAAGAATGAAGACAGAAGACTAGATGTGCAACTTAGAAAAAATTAAGCCAAAATGTTTTTTACTAATATATATATATATATATATATATATATATATATATATATATATATATAT
>Ga0099823_1001749_pt1 | contig 18645 bp, 7 predicted proteins | sample CowpearedBW_FD_76831 | JGI IMG/M metagenome (GOLD analysis project Ga0099823, IMG submission 76831) | Root nodule microbial communities of legume samples collected from California, USA - Cow pea red BW | ecosystem: Host-associated > Plants > Roots > Nodule | place: USA: California | collected...
CTCACATTGACCAAAGATATAGCCAAATTATAAGATACATATGAATGAAAATTTCATCTTAGAAACTAATTTTGTGAAGTTGAGTTAGACTTTTAAGTCCAAAGACTCTTCTTCACAAAATCTCCTGGGAATGCCAAACAAGCAATTGCAAAAAACTTCCTTTGGTTCTCAACCTCCCACCTCACCCCATCCAACAAAAGAAATAAAAAATAGGGATAATTCAAAAAGTAATACCTGCGGGAGCACTATTGCAAGATTTAGGACCCCCATTGACAATCCTGGAAATACTAACAGTTAATATAAGTAGCCATAAAATACAATAATATACTCAAGAAAGAATAAGGTATCAACCCTGCTCACCTTGGCCAAGCCCCAATGACTGAGTATGTGTGGAAATTAAGGCATATGGAACGCTGTAAGTGATCTGAAATAATTGATCCATGAAGCCAGATTAACTTACACAGATCAAATAATATATTGGCAAAATCATGCACAATTAATGGGGATATTTCCAAATTTTAAATTTTGACGTGTCTTGATTCTCGAGATAGAAAAAGCCAGTTTGTGGTAAGACTGCAGCCAAGATTGAGCCAAGAGACTCAAGGAGCCATAATAGTACTGTTTATGTTAAGGTACATAGGAGAACGGAAGTCAATTTGAGCTAAGGAGATCATGCAGACAAAATCAAATCAATTAAGATACTTCATATGATGAGTAACTGAAACCGTGCAAAAAGACAGAATTTGAGTTTTTGTTTTAAGGAACATGGGAGACAGAAAGGGTGCCTTCAATATTGACAGAAAAAAGAACAAACAAAATGCTTTTAGCAGGAAATAGAGCAACTTACTGCAAGTGGAAACCCAAGAACGGTAAAGATTGTCAATGCAGCTATCACAATGCCAGTTGGTGGTAGTTCTTTGCCTATATAGCCAATTCTATTTGCCAGATAGGTTACAATAAGCATTGCAACAAAGCAGACAGCCATCAAGATATTTGAGATTCCCCACACAAACCCAGCCCCCCGGTTCCTGCATAACCTCTCCATGAGTACAGATGTTATTCCAAGAACAACTGAATTAAGCAGTAAGCCCATTGCCCCCATTCTAACTCCAATATCATAATTAGGGCCTTCATTTGGTTCACCACCATAAATCTCTCGGCCCATCCAATCAGTATCAAAAAGGAGAAATGGAAACCATCCAATCCAAGTTAAGGCAGTAGCAGATAGTATTGTCCATACTGGGGTTGAAAAATATCTGACTGTCCCGAATAACTCCCACAGAAAAGCTTCTCCAGCAACACCCGATTCCCCTGCTGCTGCTTCAACAGGTTGTGCCCTACTAGAACTCAGAGGCACTTCATGAGCTGCCATGATGCTTATATAAGTGGTGACAGCGATGAAACCAACATCAAGATAGAAAGCAGACTTGAGATTTGCACAACTAATATTGCATGCAGGGGTCATGGTGAAAGGAAAGACCCTGTACCAACCACTGTATGACCCAGCTGCATATCCAAGAATATTACCAATAGCCATAAACAGGGAGAAATAAGCATTTGCAACACGAGTCCTTCGGTGATCCTTACCTAACATTTCAAAGATACATAAACAAAATATAGAGGCAGTCAATGTATTGTTTTCTTTTTATAGCTGATATTTTAAATAAATTACAATTTAGATAAGATATTTCTTGCTGTATCTTTTCCGTTCTTTTTTGAGGTCGGGTTGAAGGGGTTTTATTCAGACATTTAAGGCCACATTTGCAAAACCATTCAGGCAAGATGTGATCAAAATAAAAAGATAAAAACCATGTCCTTTTAATTAAGTGAGAGCTCTATTCAGAAGTACATACCAAGCAGACAATCATCCGTGTAGAAATAAACATTAGCAATTTGGTAGAGAATTTATTATTTTCTACCATTCTAATTATCTTCTGTGTCTATTGGGATCATTTTATCCAGTTTTTGAGGAGAGAGGGTAAGGTGACTTTTATCCTTTTCTTTCCTACTGTTACCGAATATGAGATAGAATATTTGTGTTACAATATTTGTGATACCGAATGTGGTACAATATTTGTGTTTCCATGTATTCACCATTGTCAGATGCTGATAATTTGATTTCAAGTTTTAAGTGATATAGTAGTTTTTCTTCAGCGGGAATACTTTAAGAACAGAGACAGAAAACGAATAGAACCTTCCCAGAAGATGTGCACAATATTTACAAAAGATAATTTTATGATATAATATACACATCAACCTTTTACTTCTTACACGATACATCACGTAGATTTAGAAGCGAGGAACCAAATAAATGATAGAGTTATGGAGTATGAGAATGCATGTATGTATCAGATATTTGAATATTAGCAAGAGATTCTTTCTTTGTATTAAAATTTAGCAAATATAGATTTCAGAAAGGATGCAGGTCCCCCCAGCAAAGGACATCCCCGTACAGTACCATATGAAATTGTCACACGCAAAAATAACTAAATGTTTATCTACATTAAGATGCCCAACATTGTTGAATATAATTCCAAATACTCCTCATAAGACACAGGCAATCCTCTCCCCCTGAGCTAGGTTTTAGTGCTGAGTTAGGACAATTTACAATATAAGATCAATGCCAATGCATCCGCTATGAACCATCCCATCAAAGTTCTCATACCATGCTTTTAAAATATAGAAATGTTTTTTATTTCAGCAGCTCTAATTTCTATTTTCACCTTCCTTTTTCCATTGGCCTTCTTCTCCACCATCAAACACTTCTAGCAACATTTTCCTGTGACCTTTTTACTGCTGGTGACTCCCAACAGATTTCCAACAGTATTCCAATGACCTCCAAAAGGCTTATCACCTTTGATGACTTTCTAATGAACTCTCCATCAAATCATCAGCTATGTCAGTTTCTACCTACTATTAGGGTGTTCAGTGGCAATAGCAGCCATGCTTAATTCATTTACTTAAGAAATAGTAGACCTTTGTATTGAGGAAATGCATCTTCGTACATCTTGGACGTTACACCCATTTAATCTTCACCAAGGAAATAGATTCCACTCACTCAGTGTATTAAGAATCTATTCAACTAAATATAACGAAGCCCTTTTCATTTAGATATTCTCTCTAAAATATTATTTTCTCCAATAACTCTCCATCTTAAATCTTCCAACTCTAAAATAAACATCTCAGTAGACCCTATTTAGTCTTGATGTTATGTTGGGTGCAATCACTCTTGCAAACTTCACGCTCCAGTATCTCCTCTATCCTACAAATGGACGACTGTGTTAAGATGTCACACATTCGTTAGGAATATGATCAAAATACTCTTTATAAGACATAAAACAATGTTACCCTTTCAGCCATTCCCTTATACCATCTCCTTTCGCTTCCCCAAATCCCACAAACTGTGAGAGGAAAAAAAAAACTACTCAAACTGCCCTTGGCTTCTAAAATTCTGGATGGCTCCTAAATTGAAGAGATTGAAAAAATCTCTACATTTGTTCCTAAGATTTTCCTTGAAATGATAAACTTCAAAGGAGAAATCTGAAAGAAAGAAGAGTCTACGATAGAGAAAGGAATGGATGTCCAAGACGATAGTGGAAAAGCCAAATTTGAAAGGACTCAAAAGTAGTAGTACAAGACTAGAGACAAGAAGTACCTGTTTGTATACTAATACTATCCTTAGTTTCCAAGTTGTTAAAGCAATACAACTTTCACTATTCCTTAACCATTCCAATCATCATCCCCGTTGCAAGATCCTGAAAAACACATTGAGTGGGAAAGGTTATAGAACAATTTAGGTTATCATTAAGTTTTTAAACAGAAATAAGTTTATTACAAAGTTTTGGAATATAAAGGACATCTTTAAGGCTGAGGAAGGGCAAAAGAGAAATATTGCCACGTCAAGCTACTAGAATACATGTCCCACCGGCAAGAGTAATGTGGTCACTAGAAACATATGATGTTAAAAGAGATGAATGAAGGATCATATGTTTGTCGCACCAGAGTCCTTACATGTAGTTTTAGAAACATTGAAAGAAGAATTGAAATTCTCACATGTCATGATTAGTGAGCAAGTACTAGAAGGTGACTTACTAATAGACTTCATGAGATATTTTAGACGTTCAATTTCAGCATTTAGTGCAGGCATTCCTTCTTCAATTGAAGAGGGTGAAGGAGTCTTGCAAGGATTTTCAAAATCTTAAGTTGTCATACTAAAAAAATGGGTTAAATATGTTTGTAGTCCCAAAACTTGAACGCGAAATTGGAATTTGTCATTATTTCAAACCTTGATACATTTTGGTACCCAAACTTTAAAGATGAATGGATATAATTCTCTTGTCCCAATGACGTTAATATTTTTTTTACGTATTGTTGGAATAATTATTAAGTCTACTTATGTTAGTGTAGCCAGTAGGCCTAAACTATGGAGTTGTATGTTGGGTTATCTCTAATTATTGTTCCTAGTTTTGTAGCTAGCAGTCTAGGATAGTCCCTTGACCTTCCATCTCCCTATTGTATTAACTCTTAATCAATATAAATAGAAAAACAATAGAAGGGTCCTTCAAGCCCTCTAGAAATATATTTCTCTGTGTTTAATCTTAAGTTGTTAACCAGCGTTTTAGATTGGCATTGGAGCTAGAACGTGCAAAATTTGTAAACACAAACGCCAACCTGAAATGTCGTTCGACACGTAAAAAAAAATTTAATGCAATTGGGTTAGGAGGACTATATTTATTCATTCTGGGGACCAAACTATATCAAAGTTTTGGACAAGGACAAATTCCATTTTCACGTCAAAATTTAGGAACTTAAAACATATTTAACCCAAAATAAATAGTAGGGATTCCTTAACTCCCCTCCTAGATAATAAGGAATAATTAAAGGAAATGGGTGCACTTTAAGCAACCCTAAAACGAACAATAATTAAGACGGTTAAGAAGAAATGCAGAAGCTGAACCCCCAAGATCAGGAGCTCCGACACCAACTTGAAAGGAGAAATCTCAAAAAAAGAAATTTATTCAATTGATTAATTTGAAATAATACATCATCTTCTATAGTAATAACTACAAAGATCTCTAAAATCTTCCATCAGCTTCTAGTAATAAACTCTTAAGATCCTACTAACAACAAATAACATGCACTAAACATCATATGTAGGCTTGTATAGTCATTTCGCATAGTAAGATTTGCCGTTCATCCCAAAGTGTCCTATAAGTCATACATACTCTTAATAACCTTTACAAGAAGACATAATTACAATTCATTAACCTAAGAATCAATTTTAGACATAAAATTTAGAGATGGCAATGCGGGGACGGGTTGAGTAATTAAACCCACCAGTTCACTTAGTCCCACCCGACATAACCAGCAATGCAGCAGATACTAGCCCGATTGGCCTGTGTTGGTCAGGGTGACATCGCCCTTTAGCCTATGTATCCCTAGTCTAGAGTCAGCACTGGAATTATAGGCCAATTCCTTAAGCGGCCAATACCCAATGTATAGTCCCATTACCAAACTCCATGTCTTTGCCAATGGAATCTTTCGTTCAATTTTAATTCAAAAAATTCAATGTACTAATATTATAAATTATAATAGCTTCCTCTAACATAAATCTTCAAATTATCCAGTTATTTAAATATCTTCAGAATCAAAGGGTCTTGAAAAAAGAAAAAGATAGCACAAGGATTTCAACCAAAATGGCCTCTGAAGAAAGTGAACATTAAAGAACCAAAATCACGAGTACATGCAATGCAGCATAATATCAAGGATTTCAGTTCCCTGCTAAGAAAATCGTATTACTTTCCTGATTAAACATGGAAAGCACGTTGTAGCTATACATCAGAAATAACCCATGCTAACAATTCGAATACCATGAGAAAAAGCCACTCTAACCCTAGGGAGACTTTTCTAGCCAAAACAATAATAAGTGACTTATGGTTTCCTTGACAGAAACCAATGTAAGACAGTTGGGGCAATTTTGTCTCTAACTATCAATTTGGACAGAAGCAAAACCTTGAATAGCCCTGCACAAGTTACACGGCCTGAGTTTGTGTAAAATAAAAATTACGGAGCTGCAGTTCTGTACCAAACGCACATAAATTTTCCAAATTGAACATCAACTTTTCATCTATTACTTTGTCACACGATTTAATATGTCGAAAATTGGGAGATCAACATTACCTAATAGTTAGTTCATCAATTTAGTAGTTTTTAAAGTACTTCCTTGGCAGGTTAGAGTAATTGTAACCAATCTAAACAGCAAACATGTTGGAGCCAAACTGAATATATGATGATAGCGCGCCTTTAAGGAAAAATCATGAAAAAATAAAAGTACAGTGCGAGAATAAAAAACGAACGTGTAATTAATATTTAAGGAGGAAAGTGCAAATTTAGGGCTTTGATTTGGTCCTCAACGATTGGAAATTCAGAGGGAAGAAAGATATACCAGTGAGATCACCAAGCAAAGCTCTGCAGGGCCCCTGAGTGACGTTGTTAGCCACGTCCAAAATCCAAAACCCGAAAACGAAAACGCCCACAGCCCAGGGGCGATGATGGGGCGTGTCGCCGAACCACCACCCGATGTCCGCGGAGTGACCGATGACCAGAACAGCAGCGATGATCGCCAATGCTCCGCCCAAGATAAACGGTCTCCGGCGGCCGAACCGGCTGGTGCAGCGGTCGCTCAAGTGGCCCACGAGGGGCTGGACCAGCAGCCCAGAGAGCGGCCCACAGAGCCATATGATGCTGGCCCACACGTGCGGGATCCCCAACTGCTGCACGTACGGCGTCAGAAGCGAGAGCTGCAATGCCCACCCAAACTGAATGCCTCCGGCAACCGACGCTACCCGAAGCAACAGCCTCAACGGAACCCTAGCCGGGACCACCGGTCGATCCTTGGACCGGCGTTGTTGCCGGGGACGGCCCTGCTGAGTTTCTTGATTCGCCATTGTGTCCGAGTTCCAAATTCCGTGACCCTTCTGTCCCCATCTCTAGCTTGTTCGCAATCTCCGTGTGACCGTTTCCTCAGGGCATAGCGCAAGACCAGGAAGACAGAGAGAAAGAGAGAAGAGTGGCGCTTCCGCTGGAGACGGCGCATTGTAGCACACTTCATTCCGTTGAAACACTGCGCTTCCCACAGACAATGTATGACTGTGTCAATGGCAATGTTTATTGCAAACATACCCTCACCTCACCACCTATTTACGGATCCGTCCTCCCCTAAGCCTTAATCTGGACAGCAACTGTTACTCTGTACGGAATCGTTATTTTATTTTATAATAATAATATTATTATAATATTGCTTTCCCTCGCTTTTTCGGGAATGCCAAATGACAACTTTATCCTTCAACGAAACATGTGTTAATTACCGTGTGTTATCCAATCCGGTTTTCTTTTCCTGTCATTGCATTATGCAATCTCACAATTTGTCAAATTGTCAAATCTGGGCTCTGCAATCAGATTACTAAGAAACACTGCCATGACAGCCCAACCCTGTCTGTCACCGGAAGCATTGTGCTACTTCATCTATTATTAAAAAAAAATTAATTAACCATTTTTTCATAATTAAGTTATTTTAAAAAGTATATCTTTAGATTTGTTCTGCAAAAACTGTTTTTGAAACTTTTCTAAAATATTATTATTATTATTATTATAGACAGAGTAGATATTAATCAATAAAACAATATAATATTTTAATTGGATAACTTTTATTAAATGGAGCATATCATATTATAATGAATAAAATTGCATTAATTTGTTTTACCCGATTCCAATTTCTGACACCTTATAACCAGAAAGTTCGTGATAACTATGCAGAAATGTTACTTAATGGAAGGAGGCACCGCCTCATCGCACCCAGATTCTCCTAAACCGTTCAAGAGTAATACACGCAAACATTAACTTTCTAGCACACAGTTACTCCTTCAAAAATGAAAAAAATAAACGCAGAAACTTGCTCTTTGATAATTGGACAACCATTTTTTTCCCTTGGGCTCGTTTGGGCCAGATTTGAAGACCTAAATTAGGTTGTAGACAAACAAAACAACCAAATAAGTTACTAGAAGATAATTACAGTTTAAAAAACTAATCTTAATCCTAATTTGTTCTAATAAATTACTTTCTAATATTTTTTAGACTTTTCTTTGGCAACATAATGATGACGGATTGTGAATTGAGTAAGATAAAAAAAAAAATATGAAGACATGTGAAATAAATAAAAACACATCTTGTGACGGTTATTTAATTGCGAAACAGTTTGACATGACAAATGTTATAGCTGGGAGGAAGGTGTTGTTCTCCGTGTCTTTTGGTTGCTGGAAGAGTAACGGTGGTTTCAACCAATGGCGTGGCATGCAATCGATGGAGACTCGTTGACTTCCACCGCCATTGCACATCCAACCCACCTAGTCTATGCTCATGCAGTGGCACCACTCTCATCCTGAGAAAAACCAATACCAAAGTCCTTACCTGTTAAGAAAATTTATTTTCCAATTAAAAAACAATAAACAAATCAAGCAAACGACAACACACAACAGAATAGCACGTTTTCAAATCCCTAAAACCACCCTTACCAGTTAAGGAAAACGTGTGCCTAATTAAAAAATAAAATGAGAAAACCGAGATGCTTATAAATTGCGCACATTCCTGAAATCGCAGGCCAATAAACCATCACTCTCACAACCACTTACTCTGCTTTTACTACTACTACTTCACAATGTCAATGTTCGCGAGCAAACCGCAGCCGAATGTTCAGGAATCGTTCGAGGCGTTCTACGAGGGGTGGCTTGCGCGGCACGAGAGTTTCCTTCAGCAGCTTCTGAGCGTCACGCCCAATGATGACGATGCAGAACAGAGGATGCTGATCGAGCAAGTTATGTGCCATTACCAGCAATTTTTGGAGGAGAAATCGAACGTGGCCAACGGCGACGTTTTCCTTCTCTTTTCTCCGCCCTGGCTTTCCGCCTACGAGAGGTCTCTGCTCTGGATTGGGGACTACAAGCCCTCGCTCATTCTCCGTCTCGCCGACGGCGCTGTCACCGGCTTAATGGCGGAGCAGAGGGAGAAAATGGAGCGAGTCAGAGACGAGACGAAGCGAGCTGAGAGAGAGGTTTCCGAGGCAATGGCTGCCGTTCAAGAGAGCATGGCGAGTCCGCGCATGCTGGCGCTCGTCAGAGTGGTTGACGGCGTGAAAACGGAGCAGGAAGCGGCGCTTCAGGTACTCAAGGATGCGCTTAAGAAGGTTTCCGAGAGAGGCGACGAGCTTCGCGCGTCGACGATGAGGAAGGTGGTGGAGATCTTAAGCCCGCCGCAGACAGTGCAGTTACTGGTGGCGACGCTGCGCTTTCAGATGCGCGTAAGGAAGAACGGTTTGCACCGAGACGAAGTTGGACCGTCATGTTGACATCTCTCCGTCAACGTCTATTCCTCAAAAATCTATACCGGCCCACGCGCTATACCGCGAATTTCAATACTGCCAATAAGTCAATAACTGTTTTCCTTATCACCACCATTCAGCTTCAGTCTACCATGATAAAAGATAAAATAAAAAATAAGGGTCGTTTGACTTTATTTAAAAGAACACAATAATTTTAATTTTTTTTTTTTTGTGTAGAATTGTTATCTGATTTTAGTTCGGATTTTGTTAAACAATAAAAAGCTATCTAGTCAAGCCCATTTGCTGATTCTGAATTTCTCTTGTTTCTTCCTTGACTGGATCGTGAAGTCCATTGACAGTAATACGATTGATATTGGCACCACCCAATTTTCTATTAGACTTCTCCCATAATTGGAATTTTGTATTTTAACGAAATATCAGCAACGCGTGACATGATAATGTTTTGTTGTGTATAACACACAACACAATAACATATTTTGGTTGTATCGATACAAGACCTTATCAAAATATACAAAGAAACATGTTATTATTGTCCGTCTCAACACTTAGAGAGATACAGAAAAATACTTGTATGTGCTGAACCTTAATTAAGGGTGTTAAAACACGTTTGCAAGCCCATAAAAAAAAATCGGGTTCTAGTTTTTAATCTCTTAATTAATTTTAGTGCGGTCTATCTAATTCGACAAACTGACATACCAAAAAGGAGGTTAGTTTGTCTTTAACTTCGTTGTTCTTTTAATCTTTTATTCTCTTAATCAACCCCAGTTAAATTAAGGTAAAAGAGATAATCTCTGTGAAGATATATAATTAATTAAGATGAAGAAGGTGTCGAATTGAAGTCTTCAATTGCATGCAGAAGAGGGTGAGTGAAGTCTTTTAAAGTTAATTTCTCTATAGAGGTGTCACAGCAAGTCTGGCTCATCGGACCAGGTTGTCAGTCCGCCAAGAAAATGACGGACTGGGTTGGATTTTTTAACATACTAGCTCTTTTGTCTCGGTCTGTCGAACCCATGAAACTGGTGGGCCAAAAGTAGACCAGTCCGCCGTAACATTTTTTTAATTAAAAAAAAAATCTATTTATATTTGTGTATAAATGTAAATATGCAACACTATCATAATTTAAATCAATAACACTTACAAATTAAATTCTAATTATTAATTGTAATAAAGTATCTAACATGTAAATATAATAATTATTTTAATTTATCCAATTAAATATATTAATTGATCAATTAAAAGCTTATAAAATATTTATACAATTATATATGCTCTAAAAAATTATCTATAAGTATATATAAAAGTAAAATTCATAAATTTAAATTTAAATTAAAAAATAAAAAAGGAGCAGTCCAGCCTGTTGGTCCATACTATGACGGGCAATTACAGATTTTGTTCCATTTTTCAACGACAGATCAGTCTAACCCATTACCTTTTTAGCGTATCAAATACGGAATGAGCAAAAATGGGTCGGACTGATCCGTTTTGTCATCCCTAACTTTAATGGAATTTGTTCAAAATATCAAATAAATGTTATAGGGAATATGAAATGAAATAATCCAATTTAAAAATTAAAAATAGAACTAAAATATTATAAACTATAAAGTTTACTCAAAATAAAGTATATTATACTCAGTTATTTAACATATCTTTTCTTTTCATATTATATTTTTTAATTAAAATTCATTTATTTTAATTTGATTTTTTATTAACTGAATTATATTTTAGTTTGTGTAAGATGTAAATTTTGCATTTATCAATTAAAATTATTTTTGTCACTTCTATTGTAGTATAAATTAATTTATTTTTCAACGTGAATTGTTTAATCTGAATTCAACACTGTAATAATGTATAAATTAATTATATTTTAATGTAATAATTTTCTTTTGAATTTATCATTGTAACACTATGGTATTTAAGAACAAATGTATTTGATATTTTTTGAATGGTAGTTATTTGATTGTTTCGAAGATTATGTATTTAAGTAAACAATAAAACCAAACTACAACATTAACACCCTAATTCAAGACACGCCGTAGAATGTGTTCATATTTTCATAAATTATCTCTCGTAACATATTTTAGTCTTTTATGTTAAAGTAATACTTAAATTTATATTAACAATAATTTTATATTTGCCTAATTTTATACAGACCCATTGATAATGGTTTTAAATTTGCCTAAATTTAGGTTCTTTCTACACCTCCATATTTTCTTCCTGTATTTCATAACTCGGGTTAAATATCAAAAATATCATTAGATTAAAAATTATTAAAAATTAAAAATTAAAAAATGTAAATTGGAAATACATTTTTACATTTTTAATTTTTAATAATTTTTAACATGAGGATATATTAGTCATTTAACTTGAAAGAAAGCAAGGAAAAAAAATATGGAGGTAGCCCATATGTAACTAAAAGCTAAAGAGAAAACAAATATAATTCAAACATTTGTCTTGGATTTTTTTTAGAACAAAAAAGAACATAAATGAAGAGTGTTATCTGCTACTTTTTGTTAAACAATGCAGAACGAAAGAAAATTTCCCTTTATTCGGAGCCGAAAGGCTGGCCCATCTTACTTGGGCTCTAATTCGACCCATACTATTTCGGCCCATCATGAACGATGGGTTCATTTTGACGGATACTCTTTCTTTCCTCACTCCACTACGCTTTTATTGGACTAAAAACAAATTTTCATTTGAATTTATTTATATCAAGACATTATTTGATTCTTTTCGAGTGTTATAACATCGAGAATATGAGCATGCTGCTAGCCCTTCTAATTGTTTTAGGTAAAAACTGTGTTAGATTGTTTATGAAAAAAAAAATTGTTTTAAATAAAAAAGAAACTATTAGAAGAGATATAAAAAAGAAAGATAAACGATAAAATAAAGTTTAAATAAAATAAAATAATAAAAATAAACTAAATTTTAAAAAAATTGTTGAATAATTGACGCACACATCAAAGGAATGTATAAATGAATATGCGAAGATGTTAGAGTTAGGTTTAAAAAATCACTCCACATAAAAATTATTTAAACAAAAGAACATAAATCCATTGATTATAATCTTAATTTAGACCCTCCACCACGGGTTCAAGTTGAATTAAAATTAAAAAAATTATAAATTTTAGAACAAATCAAACATGTACTCAGTCCATCAAGATCTCGGTTCATCCAGATTGAATACGTGGTGAGTTGGTTTGACGGCTCACCAATCTGGACATGAAAAAAAAAACTTACATCACTCTTAACTTAATGGATAATGATATTTTAATCTAACACTTTAATCACCATTAGATCATCACACTACTAAAAAAAATAAAAATAAATATATAATTGAAGGATGATTTGAGTGATAGGTTAAAAGTGAATAAAATAAAAAGGGCCAAAATATCATTATTCTTAATATAGTCAAACCCAAAACATGAGCAAACTTTTTCTTTTTTAATTTTGGGAGAGAGACTCACGTCCATGATATTTTATTATTCTTTACCTTTGTCCCTTCTTCACTTTCATTAGTTTTAGGATGAATGATTTATTTATTTTGTAGAATGAAAAAAAAAATAAAATATTTTCGAACCTTTTGAATTTTGGTTATATATTAAAAAATATGTTAGATTGAAGAAAACAAAAAGTTATAATTTTTTTTGTCAAACTCAAATTACTTTAACTCACTAATAAGTAAGTTGGGTTGAATTGATTTACTATATGACCCATCTCTAACAGATTGGATCGAAACCCATTACGACAGCTTAACAAAATGTTAACCTATGTTGAAAAGTTATAGTAAAATAGTTTCAAAGATTCTTAGTCATAATCAAGTATTCCTATTGTTTATTCCAACTGTTTTTATTTATTTATATTAAATTCTACTAAAATTTAGTAGTATTTCCCCCTAATTTAAATATTTTTATCTTTTAATATTTCGATCTAAGTAAGAATGACTCCATTTATAAATTAGAATGAAACCATCTTTATATTGTTCCTAGTATTTTAAGGTATCCAATTCTTACAAATATGTATGCATATTCGCGAGAAAGTTGTTACTGTAATGTCAAAGTTGTTCTCAGTTTTAACATGTGGATACGAAAATTGGAATCGTATAAGTTTATGATCACTCTTATAGGTTGGTCAATAAATGCATTGTCACTATCCAAAGTTCCAACATTGACTATTGACCGACAATTTTTTTTGGATCCTTTGTGAAAGTGAAAAGAGTATGTCTTCTAAATTATACATTATTCACACCATCTACTAGTGCCAATGTGATGCACCTAGATTCTAATATAATCACACATCAAATTCCTGCTAATTATCAACATGCAACTATTATTATCATTTCCAAGTTCTATTACTTCATTCTTTTCTTATTTATATTCAGATAATCATTTTATAAATTCTTACTTTATAGAATTGTACATGGTAATATAAAATGTAAAACACAAAAATGTGAATATAATTTCAAAAATAAAATAAAACGTAAATAAATAAAGTTATCTGATTTAAAAAATATATTTTAATTTTTTACTTTATTACTTTTACTATTTCATATACTTATAAGTTATTATAACAAGAGAATGGTTTAGTCAAATATGGTAGACCCGAATTGAAGCCGCGTAGACCCACTAAAGAGACGCACGGAAAATAAAAGGGTGATAGTTTTATGGAGTAAAGTGGGTTAGTAAAGTAAAATTATCTTTTGACAAAAATTATTTTGATAAATTTGATAAAGTTTTCATAAATAGATTAGTTTTTTTATGTTCTAATCAAAATAAATTATTATTTAAATAAATATTTTATCAAAGTTTATAAGAAAAATTTGTGTTAATCTATTATTTTTTCGTTAGTAAAAGGGAGGAAAAAATAGGCAATTATTGGCTTAGTTATGATCTCTGACGCAACATGCACCACACGTAGACGTGAATCACTTAGGAGGGGCCATGTTCCTCTTTCATATGACATAGATAAGGTTGATCCAAAGGACCATGCTGTTCCTCTTGTCTTTCATACCACCACCTTCTATAATTTAATAATCAACACTCACATTCTTTCACTCTTGCATGTGTTTCATGTTCATCATCTCTTTTTGCATTCACTTTTTCCTCCTACACTCCGATATTTATTTTCCATTCGTTTAAAATCTGTGAGTTTAAATTTTACATTTATTAAAAATAAAAAAGTCGAACACTATATAAAGATAAAGATCCATAAATTTATTATTTTAAGATTTAAAAGCGATATCAATCCTTTATGTGAGTTGAACTCATGTTCATTAGTGTTGTATTTCCCTAATAAAATTTTCTCTGTAAATTTAACAAATAATGTCAGAGTCAATAATTAGAACTGACTCATACTAGTGTCATCGCTTACGTGATTGGAGATTTAAGATCCAACACCACTGATTACATAATTTCAATTTTATTAAACATTATTAATTGTGAGAGTGGGGATTAGCACATGGTTTGGGACCCAATCAGGGATAATAAATCTTTTATTATTGTCATTGCTTAAGAAGCTTACAGCAGAAAGAAATGTTTGGTATTGTAATCAAATCATGATTCTTTTGGAATATTTGACTGTATTGGTATTGGCAGAAAACGTCTAGAAGATCTTGAAAATGCCTCAAGATGCATATATGATTGTGTTGGATGAAAATAATTAAATAATTGAGTGGAACAGCAAATGGAAGATTAACGTCCTCGTCTTCCACTGTTCCCGACAGATCCAACTCCTTAATTCAAATTAAAACGCTGTTATTAAATAAAAGTTTAATCAATTTTTTAATTGGACTTTTGTAGTTTCATTTTTCATTAAATGGATGATGAAATAATTTTCCTTTATAACAAATTAATGTTCATCAGTAACGTTGATATAGATTAGAATTATGACGTTTTCAATAAAAATAATTTATCATTTTATATTATCTACGATAAAACTTTATACTAATAAAACGTCAGAAATATATAACAATTATGACATCAATTTGTTGAAAATTCAAGTAGAGACTTAGGTTTAGGTTTATGAAAATTCAGAAATATATATATTGAAAGGTGTCAAATTTTTATGAGTTAGATTTAGGATTCATTGATATTATATATTGTTTATCTTGACCATATCAAATAAAACATAATATGAAAGAAGAATTATATATAATGTGAGAATTTCGTACAATTCAAACAAATAGCCATCACAGGTAATAAAAAAAATGAATGATAACAAATTAATTAAAAATATTTAAATTTTAAATACTAATGTACTAAAAAAATTTAAAAAATAGTTTTAGATAAATTTATAACATCTTAATTAATCCTTAAACAATAATATGTCTTTACAAATGGAGTGAAACCGTTATAAGGACTCTATGACTTGTCATGAGTACATGACCCCATGATGATTGCATGTGTAGAAAGTATTCTTGATTTAAAAAAAAAAAAAAGGCGTTTACTGAACAATTTAGGAGAGCTAACATTTTGACCAACTTATATTACAATAACAATAAAATTTATATATAATTATGTCATATGAAAATATATGTATAATTATTAGTATTAATAATAAATTGTAAGTGTTCAACATATAAATTTGTGAGTAATTTATGTTTTTATGTAATAAAAAATATTTTAGTTATATAACAAATTATTAAAAATAAAATTTCAAGAATTAAAAATAAGTGAAATAAAATATCAAATATAATGATATAAATACGGTTTCATAAATTTATTTGATTATAAATTATATTGTTAGTGTAAATTTTAAGATAATTATTGTAAAATTTAATAATTTAATTATATTGGATTAATTATAATTAACTAAAATTATGTTTATTAAGTCCCAAGTCACTACTCTCATGAGAAATTTAAATTATACTTATAATTTTTGTACAAATTAAATTTTATATTATATGTAACGAATTCAAATTTAAATTTTATTTAGTTGTTAAATTTTTCATTAAATAAGTAAAAATGTTTTAAGATTAATTATTATTTTTAAGATAGTGATTATAATGTAATGACCTATGATGTACAGATAGGATGTACGACATGTATCTGATATGTCTATATGTTTATTTTTATTTATTTATTTTAAAAATAATAGGATATAATACGTATATTGGATACAACATGTATTCGATATGTCAATACATTTATTTTAAAAATAATAGGATATGATATATGATATAGACATATTAAAAAGTATACAATAATTTTTAAAAATATGATAAATATATGATTATTAATATGTAAAATATTAAAAAATATACAAAATTTTTTAAAAACATGATAAATATATTATTGTTAGTATGTAAATTCAAATTAAAATCATATATATTAAAATTGTTAACATAAAAAATTATAAATTATTTTCATCATAAAAATATCACTACTTTATAAATTTTTGACAAATATCAATAAAATATCATACGCATATATCAAACACGGGTACACAACTATTTTATTTCCTTTCATTACTTTTTCATTGATATTATTTTAACTTATAATTTTTTTTTATCGTTTTATCGTGGGAAATTTCTAACTTTTTTTAGTGTATGATTTGTGTGTCAAATTTTCATATAATAGCTTATTACTTTTACAATTTTTCCTATTTATTTTTATACAAGTATTCATAAAATAAATAATCATTTAAGTAATGAATAAGGTCTATTGACTTAGTTTAGTTAATTGATTTGTTCATAATTTTTTTTCTATGAAACAAACTCTTAAGAGACCATAAATACAGGCTTTTAAGCATGTCAAACTCGGATTTAATTAAAAACAAAAACACATAATAAGTAAAAAAAAAACTTAAACTTATCAATAATTCAAGTCAGTTCCAAATCCATCAAGCCTGACTTACCAACAAATTAAATTTAATTATGTTTAGTATTATTGAATTTGATGTACCTATAATATAATAGATAATTATTTATGTTAAATATATTTAATTTTTAAAATTAAAATTATATTTTTTTATTGTTTAAATTTAAATTTGATATTTTAGTTCTTTTGATTTTGGCGAAAAAAAAAACATATTTGATTTCTAGGTCCAAATATCTTATATATTAAAATGATAAAAATGCAAGAATGAAGTGATATAAATATAACTAATAAGTTTTCATCAAATAATTTTTTCAATGATGTTTAGAGTAAAGGGATAATTTTTTGGTTCAAATCATAAAGACTAAAATATCAACTTGAAATTTAGAAAACAAAAACAAAATCAATTTAACGTATATTATAAAAATAAACTACATTTAATCATTTTAATGGATTTAAAATAAATTTTTATATTGTAATAAATTATAGGTACATCTTAATATTTAATATGCATTCTAAACTCAGTTTGTCACAAGCCAATGATTGTAGTTGGATTGGAATAAATCCATCACTGTGTCCTGAATTTTATAATCCACAAAATAATTAATAATTAATGAAGAAAATGACTCGTTGATTTGAAGTTTAGGTGTGGTAGTTTGGACCGTGATTATTATTAGGTACAATTAATTTTGATTTCATTTTCTCTTTGGATTCTCTATCACTTAATTTGTTCCCTTTCAAATAAATTATGATATGTTGTTTAGAAACTAACTTTCTTTCCCTTTCTCAATCGATAATCTAAGTCACAAGAATCACAAACTCCTTTTCTTAATTCTTTTACATCTCTAACTTAAATATAACACTATTATTCATTATAATGTTCTTCATTTAACACTTTGTTTATTTTATTTTACACATTGTTCCTTCTCATGGATTTATCATCACACAATTTTTTGATGAAAACATTTACAATTGTCAACTAGTTATAATCTTTTAAAAATTTAAATTGTAAAATATTTACCATAAAATTAATTATATAATTATGCACAACTAAATATGAATATATGAAATATTGTGACATTCTAATGTATTCCAAATACATAATTCTTAATATTTTTTTTTCACGTAAAATTAGTATGTTGGTTCTACTATTATCTTCCACGTTGGAAAACTTTAGGTTAAAGAAAATTTATTAATGTTCTTGTTTAAAATATTAAAAATTTAGTTTGATTTATTAAATTTTTAATACACTTAAAAATATATTATATATGAAGATATCTAACTAAACTAAATTGGGATGAGAGTCACGTTCTCTGAACTTTTCCATCAATTTATTTTGATTCGTTTTTGCCTAATTTATTAAACTAACATACCAAAAGTAGGTTAGATCGAACGTACTTTCTGATATTTGTTTTTAAATTAAAAGATTAAACGAAAAAA
>Ga0099823_1001751_pt1 | contig 18644 bp, 12 predicted proteins | sample CowpearedBW_FD_76831 | JGI IMG/M metagenome (GOLD analysis project Ga0099823, IMG submission 76831) | Root nodule microbial communities of legume samples collected from California, USA - Cow pea red BW | ecosystem: Host-associated > Plants > Roots > Nodule | place: USA: California | collected...
AAAAAAAAAAAAAAAAAAAAAAAAAAAAAAAAAAAAAATAAAAAAAAAAAAAAAAAAACGTGTTCAGAGTAAAAGATGAGTTTCACACCATCTTAGCAAAATATTATAAAAGTAAATCATAACCACATCTCTTTCCAAACTTAATTAAGTCTTTTAGAGCAAATTACAATCAACACCTTATATTATCCTCTTGCAATCACCTAGTTAAATTGAGTATCTTAAATTTATATTAAATTAAACGTTTCTTTCTTTCCTTTTTCACTTATTTTCATTTTTTATTATTTATTTATTACCAAAATCTGTAAAGCAATTTCTTACATCTTTGTTTTAAATTATTCACATAGAAATAGTATCTTTTTAAATATAAATATAAAATCTTAAAAGGTAAATAATTCAATAAAAGTGTGTCACTCTTTTATTTATTTTATCTAAATTAGTGTAAACACATACACTATCACATATGTGTATACACATTTTTTACATATGCGTAATATTATATCATTTACTGATTATATTATAATGTTATTAAGTTAATATAAAATAAATTTATATTTATTAAAAATAAAGTGAAATGAATGAAAAAAATATGAAAAAAATAATTGTAGATGAATAAAAAAAAGAAAGAGAAAAAATAGATAATTTTATAAAATAGCGGATAAATTTTAAAAATTTAATAAGTAATTATTTTATAAAAGGTAAAATTAAAATTATAAAATCTGAATAAAAAAATTAGAATATTATAAATCCACTTGTTGCCACTAGTATAAAATATAGTCGACCAACTAGTATAAAATATGAAAATAAAATTAAAACGTGGTTTCACTTTAAGTTTAATTGATTAAATATATAAAATAATGTTTGGTATTAGGACGTGATTCACACTGAATAGCTTTGCCTTGGTCTCTCCTGCTTTTTTCTTTTCTGTTTGGTGACTTTCGTTCCACAATTCTTACCATTTACAAATAAATTAATTATTTGGTAATAAATAATCAAGAAAAAGCAATGTGTTAAGATCTCAAATCTTACTTTTGACCAAAGCATGTTTTCATACCAACACTATTTGAAAATACGACCTTCAAAAAGTATCGCATACTTTCTTTTTATAAGCAATAAATTTTAAATTGTTTTTCACAAATAATTTTATTAATTAATGCCCAAAAGTAGGAGTATTAGTTCAGAAATCACTAATTATATGCTTTAAAAGAATAAACATTACAAATTAAAAAGAATAAGTGAAACATAGTTATACTTAATATTAAACCCTCTTCTATAATTAATATAAGATAAACATGAAATAGAGGTAAAAACATCTCTATGGTAAAAAGAATAATAAACATTACTTCTTATATCGTGTTTAGTTTATAAAAAGCAGATAATGATAGATGGTGAATAGCTGGTGACTATAATGAATTGAAAATGATCATAAGATGAATTATTAATTGAGGCTTTAATTTTATTTTTATTTTTGATTTCATTGTGTGTTATAAATGTATATTTTATAAATATAAATATAAATATTGATTATGATATTAGTCATAAATAAAGGTGACAATAACGAGTTTGATAATAAAAATATAATTAAGAATGGTTATGATGATATTAATAACAATACTATTGGTGCTTTGCTGATGCTTTTATCATGTTTTACACTCCATAATTATTATAATTAGAATAAATTATTGTTTAATAACACTATGATGGTAGGCTGGTAACTAGTACAAAGATAATGACACAATTATTAAGACGAAATTTATGATAGTAACGTGGTGATTATCTAATAAACAATTATATTTAATTTTGGTTTCTTTATTATCATAAGATAAGAGTAGATATACATAATTCTACTATGTGTATGTATTTCTAGTATAATCTATGATCTATAATAATATATAAAGAGAATTTCCTCTTTTGGTGTCTACATTTTAAAATATCAATTTTACCTTTTAAAATATAATTATTTATTAAATTTTTGAACATTGACCGTTATTTTTATAAGTTTTTCTATAAAATTGTCTATCTCTGCTCTTCTCTCTTTCTCTCTTCATCAATAGTTATTTTTTCATCTTTTCTGATATATTTCACTTTATTTTTAATAAATATAATTTTATTTTATATATTATATTATTTTATAATTATCATTACCTATTAATATAATATCATGTATATTTAAAAGATACGTACATACAAGTACTATAGCGCCTATGTGTATACTAGTAATATATAAAGAGAATTTTCTCTTTTGTGTCCACATTTCATAATGTCAATTCTACCCTTTATCTATAACAATATATAAAGAAAAATTTCTCTTTTGTGTCCACATTTCAAAATACCAATTTACCCTTTAAAATATAATTATATAATTATTTACTACATTTTTAAAAATTGACCGTTACTTTTACATGTTTTTTTTTAATAAATCGTTTATCTCTGCTTCTTCTCTTTTTCTCTGATTATCAACAATTATTCCCTCATCCTTTCTGATATATTAACTTTAAAACATTACATTATCATCACTTACGAATATAATATCACACATGTTTAAAAAATTCGTACATTTGTGTCCACATTTCATAATTTCAATTCTACCCTTTACAATATAATTATTTATTAAATTTTTAAAAATTAATGGTTATTTTTACTTATTTTCTATAAAATTGTTTATCTTTTTATCTTTTTTTTATTCATCAACAATTAATTTCTCTATTCATTTCACTTTATTTTTAATAAATATAAATTTATTTTATATATTAACTTAATATCATCACACTATTATCACCTACTAGCATACTATCATTCATATTTAAGAGATGTGTATACACGTACGCGTTCTAAAAAATCATAATGATTTGATTTTAATATTTTGTAAAGTAAACTTGTTTTAATGTTGCCTTCAAGAGATAAAATAAGAAATAATAATATCATAGACGACACAATTAATTTGGTGAAGATTAGATTTCATTCTAATAGACACAATCCTTGTATTAACAAGTATTTCACTATATCTACGAGGATTTTGAAGGGGCAAAACAATTTATGATTACTTTTTTATATAATATTGACTAATTAATTAATGTAACAATGAAAATCAAAATAAAATATGTTGATGTACAGGACAACCATTGAACCTTCTTTGAAACATGATAAAGTGAATAGTATAATCACGACAGAGATATAACATTATTTTATAAATTCATTCACATATTCTATATAATGAAGTGTTATTTTCTTACGATTGTATAATTTTATAATCGAATTACTAACGAAGCATCGAATCTGATGTACCATAGAGTGGAAAACGTTGAAAACAAGGAAAAAAAATTATTTTCACACCAATAATACCATTTGAAAATCCATCCAAATAAACAAAAAATAAATAAAATAAAGGAAAAGATGGCAGATGAGAGTAATTTTTATTTTTTTTAAAGTTATTTTACTTTTTCATTCATCATTTATTTCATTGATAACTCCTTTTTTAGGATAGAAAAGTGTTTTTCTAGTGTAGGATAAAATCCGCAAAGCGTTTGAACATCTTAAGAGCATTTTGTGTTCGTGGATCGTTGACGTGAAAAACGTGATCCTCGCCTTCCACTTCAAACAGTTCCACTTCCCCTTCCCACCCACTCTTTCTCACACCCTCATAGTACCACACACCTCTTTCTCTCAGCTCATCCATCTCCGCCGTGCAAACCAGAACCTTCCGACACCCAAGCCCGCTCAAACAACCCGCCTCACTACTCAACGGGTTTATCAACGGGTCGTCAAGCCCACCGCCGTCACACGGCTGAAGCCATTCCCAACACCTAAAGCCCGCGCTCTCTTCCGCTTCACTCTCGAATCGCTTCGACCCCAAGAAGTAGGGATGAGAAATCAGAGCGCCTAAAACTTCTACACCACTCGGTAATGCTTCGGCCCCAGCACGCATGGCGATGTTATGCGCGATGTTAGCGCCAGCGCTGTCACCTCCAACGAAGACTCTGTTGAAATCGCCGTGTTTGAGAAGCCATGGATCGGCCTTGGTGGCGACCCATTTGAGACCTTCCCAGCAATCATGATAAGCCGCGGGAAGAGGGGTCTCCGGTGCTAGCCTGTACTCCACAGAAACGACTAAAATGTGTGCTACGGAGAGAAACGTGCTGAAATAGTTGTGGTGGAGTTGGCTGAAGGCAGATTCGAAGAAAAATCCTCCACCGTGAAAGTAGACCAAGATGGGGATTTTGTGGTTGGTATTGAGATTCTCCTCCTCCTGGGATTGGATCTTGTTTGGGAGGTGTAGACGAGCAGAGATGGGAGGGTTATATGAGATTACAACGTCTTTGGATGATATATTTGTTGTTGGATCTTGAAGCGTGGGTGCCACAAATGGAGAGCCTTGGAGGCGTTCAATGGTGCCATCTTCGTAAACTCTGACAAGGTTTGGAATCTCCATGGTTATTATCATTATCGTCTTCGAATTGTTCTGCACCTGAAAACAGATTTTGTGGAGAAGAGAGACCCAGAGATGTTCATATAAACATAGCAATTCTACACGTTTAATTGGTGATGATCATGCTTATCATTTTCTTTTAAATCGTGTTAATTGAGTTTTTTTTTTGTGGACCTGCATTGAGATGCCCTAATTCCACCTTAGAAATCACGTTTTTGAAGCGTCACAAATAAAGTGATTCCGCGGTTGTACCACAACACGGTGGTGGCCGAGCCTGAGTGGGTGACCTAAAACCATTCCACTATACGACAAGGATACATCATTCTTCAGAGTGGAATTCTATAGCTACTATACACCTTTCACTTTGCCTGTACCTTTCTACAAAATTAATTAATATTTTTATATTCATCTTAAATTATTTTATATTCTATCTATATTTTTATTAGATGCGGATATATCATCGTTTATTGTTTTAAAAATCGATTAATTATTTTTTTTTCAATTTTAAATATTGAAAAAGAAGCTATAATAGAATAGAATAAGAAGTTACACTGTTTGAGGAAGAAGAAGAAGAGAATCAATATGAATTTACATCACTCTGATAAAACCATGGTTGTACATGTTCGTTTTGCTTCGTGGTGACATGAGCCTGAGTTATATTCGATGCTGTAGTAATATTCATTATTGTTGTTATTTATAGTAACAATATGAATTTATGATTTGGTTAATACAAATTATTTCTTTATTCTATTTTTAATAATGTTTTAAATTATAATACGAAATTTGTAATCCATTAATCTTATAAAATTAAAATTAATTAAAAACAATTATTAAAAATAGATCACTTAAACTAAAAAAATAACTGTTGATGTTCTATATATAATTAATCATTAAATATTGAGAGTATTTGATAGTACATTACTAATTTTTATGATAAATAATTTCAATGCAATATACAATAAATATTGCATTGAAATTTTTTATGATAAATAATTAGCCATCTGTACAATACACGTAATACATCCTAATCCTAATACTCACCTGTACAATGCTCCGTTAATGATTTAAACGGCGTTACAAAAAAGGACTAAATAAAACATTAATTGCGAAAATAAGGACCATTTTAAACACGGTAAAAATGAGGACCATTTTAAAATTCTGTCAAAATGAGGACCATCCACAACCAACACTACGAGAATGAGGACCAAAAAGGTATTTAAGCCTCTTTCATAACACTATTTATTATACTTTTTCTACTCATTCCGCGACTTTTATTTCCACCTACATATAACAAGGAATACCAGAAAGTAAAAATTATTTTAAATTAAATGGAATTGATAATAAAGAAAAAAGAAAAATATTTGCAACATACTTTTTATCCATTAATCTTTAAACTAAGCTTTAATTCATGTTTTTCGTTTTAAGACCACATAACTTCTTTACTTAAAAGACAATTATTCTAAATCTAACATTTTATTTTTTGCATTTTTTTCCCCTATGTGTGGATCTAATATAACTCTTCTTGCAATCTCATACTAACTAAACGTCAAAGTTTTTATAATAATTATCACAGTATTTTTTTTTCATACAATTTGCTGGATAGTTCATATTTACTAGCCTATCGTATATGACTCATGTGGTTTAATCGCCAAATAAAAAATAATATAAATAATTTCCATTTGTTATGCATACAAGTGATATTATGGTATAAAGAGCAGAAAAGAGGACACTCTGATTGGAAAGTGTTGTGATTAAATTTTGCATTCTTGAAATGTTACATGTCTACAACGATGGCTCCATCCAACGTCCTAATGACCAACCAAGAACTCCTCCCTCAGTCCACCCACGCTCTCTCATACAACACATTCTCTTCTCAAACTTTTCCGTCTAAAACTAACTCTACCCAACCAAAAAAATCCTCATTTTAGTATATACTCCAATGGAGCTGGCTTCTGCTCTGAACACCAAATTCTGCAACCTAGTAGCTTCTCTGGAAATGTTATAATCGTTTCCATAGAGCGTAGAAATTCTGCAACCTAACAGTTTATCATGATTGTAGGGCTGGTTTCAAATGGGTTGCTTCCCATGCAACCCCAAATCCCACCAACAGCGACAAGTGGCTCATCAACCATGGTTGTTTCAGCAAGATATTTGTTGGGGGCCGTCGCTGCTGTGTTAGTATTGTTCATAATATAGCCATGCGTGCTGAGGTTGAAGCTTTACCAGGTTGTGTAAAAGTTCATGGTGTTTATCTTAACCATGCTTACTTCTGGGGTTCAAAGCCGTGCGTACGCGAACCTGTTATGGGTTTGAAGAGGCCCATCCGTCCTTGATTAGGAACTTTGTTTACTCTGATGCCCATGATCAATCCAATGGCTCCTGGGGCTCCTAGCTTGGCTCATCATGGGTGTTCTAAGATGCTTGTTGCTGTTGTGGTAAGGACAGCCTGCACTTTAAGGACATAACAGTGTTGTTGTATAAGGCTATGAAGGAGAGTGGGTGGAAAGGGGAAGTGAGACTTTTTGAAAAGGACGAGCAGTCTACTTCATGTTTGATACGGAAACTGAGCATCCAAAAGACTAATATAAATTGTTGCTTATTTTCTTTGGCAGTGAAAGATCTGCGTCTGCTTGCTTGGATTTTAAGAAGGGGTTCCTTTAAGTGTGCAGATAAATAAATTTGGTAGAATTGTACACTCCCTTGCTTAAAAGCTCCTTAAACCTGAATATAAACAAATCTGTTTGTGTTTCTTCTAGTTAAAGAGTTTCCTATTAATATTCCTACTTTTAACTAAATTTCGAATGATACACGCTGATTCCACCAAGCATGCATGATGCAATGAAATGATCAACAGTTACTCCATTCTGTGTACTCCTTTCAATTAAAGGGTAATTCATTTTTGCCATAAAGTTCAGAAGAAACTATTTCAAAATAATGCGACTCCATGAATCTGCTCTCAACGGCAATAATGAAATAGACTACTTTAATGAACGCGTGTCAAGTTACTATATCCACAACTCTTGTTTGTTTGATACTGGCATACAAAGACTGAAAAGCAGAAGACATACCTATCTCATACACGTGCAGAGAATGACTTGCAGTCTACTCTAATCATGAAACAAGCATAAAAAGACTTGAGTTTGGCCGATTGGCCCATTCCAAGTGAAAGTACACCGTTGGGAGTGACTTGAGGGGATTCTTTTTCCTCGATTGTAGTACTGCCCAAGAAAAAAGCAGTTCAATCCTTTTCTTATTTGTCTTCAAAAATAACAATCAAAGCCTTTTTCCAACAAGACCTTCCATCTGCTCACGGGAAAACTCACCAGAAGTTCTGATACATCCAGACAAAAGATTTAGGTTTTACTATTTAATCTGACGACACATTCAATTTTCAGTTCACATGTTTTTATTGGTCAAACTGCATCACAATATCATATAGCAGGAAAGATGTTCAGAAGGTTTTGGATGTCCACTGATTTGAGAGGAATTTTCATTTTGGATATAGGTGTCTTTCATTCCCTACAGCATTACATACAGCCAATTTTATAAGCAGCAACTGAATTAAATTTGTCATGGCCAAACGAGTAACTGAGTATCCAAATGACGCATTTGGCACTTTAAATGACGTACTTGCATTTAGCAATTAATTAGCGTTAAAATTACTTGTATTTGCAATTAACCATCAGCACATTACAGACAAATATCCAATTGTCATATATACATGAGATACTTGAGCAACCTATACTACTCTCAGAAACACAACAATTATAATGCCAGATTAATTGAGAAAGATAACACAATCAAATCATAACCATCACAATATTGCAAGAGAAAAAAACAATGTTCGTGAAGGTCATTTGCTACATCTACGAGAATGACGTTACAACTAAAGCCTAGAAGGGACTTACACTGCATCAGAAAAGAACGTACACGACCTGATGTTAGAATTTTTTAAGCCATGCTGCACTCAATCCAGGAGACTTCCTTCGCAGGTTCAATTAACATCGACCGCATTATGTACATTGCAACTGGTTAGATGTCAAATAGAACAGTAAATTCTACGGGTGATTGTTGGAATTGGCCTTTGTAAGGGCTTTAACAAAGTAATTCTGGATCTCAGGTATTATACGCTGAATCAGATGGGAGTGTCTGCAAATGATTGGTATGAAACAAAATTCTAAAAGGTTAGAAAGACAGAAACTATAGAAATGTAAAAGTGAAATACATTCATCATATTTGTGATTTATTTATCCTACCAAAGCTTAATTATTCAATTAACTTCAAACCAAAGGTCAGTATCTATTATGTAACAAAGTTTAAGATCCCTGTCTACCATATTTGTCAAAAGCAAACAAAACTAAGAATATAGCAACTTATTATGCAGAAAAAAGAAAGAAGCAACATGTTGAACAAAAATCACAACCCGCCCTCTCTTAAAAAAGGCAGCGTGCAGCTTCCATATTTTGATAACCATATAATGGCAACCCCATTTCTCACATGAATACAAATAAAAATAACACGGAAACGCGCTTTCTAAATGAAATAGAACTTAATTAAAATGGAAAGAGTGACGAAATCAAGTCAAGAACTAATTATTTATTGGATACGGTAGCCATATAATTTTTTATTTAGTCATGTAAAAGAATTTTAAGCAGATCCAAACTTTCAAATGAACTCCTTTTAGGTTGACACAAGCTCTGCCAAAACTACATGGAAAATAAAGAGAAATAGGTATTAAAAGTAGATGCAACTGGCCTAAAACCTCCAGCTTACATTTTTTTCCTTACAGACATCTTGTACACATTGTAGAGGGATCAGATACGTACCCTGGCTTTCCACTCAATTTATCAAAGTGTTCCAAGATAAAAAGAATGCATGTGTGCCTCAACGATATAGCATTAAATGCTTCAGAAAGTTCATACATACTTGATACGCTCTCAAGTGATATATCCTGGGATCAAAACATCAAATCAGAGAAATCCACTTTCCAGTCTAATAGTAGAGCACGAGGACAAGTGTCAAGACTATGTGTATTTGTGTGAACCAAAATTCTCTTAGCTGACCTGTGCAATCGTGTACTCACAGAGTCTCTTGAGTCCTTCTAAAAGATATTGATCAGCTGCTCGGAGGAGATCTTGGGCAATATCAAGCGTGATCTCAACTGATCCAGTGTATATAAATCTGGAGAAAAGATAAAAGACAATATGACTTAAGTTGTTCACAAATTATTACAAGCTTAAACAGCACAACTTTCATAAACCATGTGAATGCAGAGTTGACCTCATCATCAGCTCAAAAACCTCCCATCTAATGTTTGGATTCTCTATGTCCCGTGCCTCCTTCTCCTGTCATACAATAATGAACTTGCATATCACAATTATTGTGCTGAGATATGAAATATATATATTTTTTTTTGCTAGTGTTGAGTGAGAGGAAAAGAAAACTAGAGATATAATTGAACCTGTGGCAATTTACACAGCAGGGCGTGCTATTATATAATAAGGTTAAGAAATGAGTTACTAAATACAAGATACCATATCTAAAATATCCAACAGCAATATTTAAAAACCAAAATAACAGATTATACATGATGTTTATCATGAAATCGTGGAGTCAATAACAGTTTTTTTTTGCTGATACTCAATAACAGTGAGAGGAAAAGGTGTGTGAGAGGAGATGTATGATACACTTAAGATCAATATATACTCACCCTATAACCTCCATCAAACATAGCACGAAATGCGTCTGAAGATGCAAGCAGACAAATTCTGTGAGCATAAAATCGTTTGCCTGCAGCAAAGTACAAAAATACCAATTTATCTACAAATGTCAACTGCAGCTACAACAACACTGCATTCTAGGTGAACTGTTCTGCAAGCAAAAAGTTCAAATAAAACAATGTGAATGGAAAACCATCTACCTTCAACCAGAAATGTAACGTCAGACAAGGTGGCATTGTTTACATACTGCTCTCCCAAATAGACCTGCAAGAAGAAAAATCTAGCATCACAGGCATTAAAACTTTTAAAAACACCAAATGGATCCAGAATTATCAGGACACAGGACAGAAAGTAAGCAGTCTATCAGTGAAAACTATCTCCGCGTTCAAAGACAGAGATGCTCTAGAAGAGTGAAAACTATATGCACAAAGGGTCATGAAGAGCATGTTGGGTTATTGGGTCAGTTCAGCCCAGTCATCCATGCCCAATAGCTTAAATAGGGAAGGACCAGCATGCAAGCAGTGTGTTTTATCAGTTACGCTTGAGGTTTACATCCCTGCTAACAGTTAAGCTTAATACAAAATGACAAACGCCCTTGCTTACTGGCTCATATCAGGTAGGATTTGAAAAATTAACTAGCCACAGTTAATAACAGCCTTATCACGCATGTTGGTGAGTACAAGCTGATGTTATAAATATAAAAAAGAAAAAAGTAAAAAGAAGCAGGAACAAATTTCCATATATCATCATGAAAAGGACAGGAAAGAAAGTTTAACCTAAAAACATATAAGTAAAACAGACATGAAATGAAAATATAGGGAAAAGGCAGTCAACCATTTAGCAATGATGCTATGAAGGATGAGAAAAAGCCAAATATTATATATGACTACCTGGGGTGTGGGAGATGGGGGTGCAGCATCTACGGGAGACAGAGTTGTGGCTTTATTGGCCAACTTGCATAAAGCCACAGCTCCATCAAGTTGTTGCTTAGGGTTATAATACGAGCCAAGAAGGCCCATAAGCAACTCCAAACCTGCAAGGGTAGATGCTTGGATTCATATAGAAGAGGAAAGGCAATAATACACAGAAAAAGATTCAAAAATTAAAAAAAATAAATAAATAAATCAAACTTAAACAAAATATTTGATTAAGAAGATGCATACCATGGTGATCGATAAATATTTTTCTCTGGTCATCTGCAGAACAAAGGTGAGCAAGAGCCAAAGCAACTCTTCTTTGAAAAGCCTTCTCTGAAACTCGCATGAGATATAACAAATGGTTCAGCACCTGCGAAGACAAAATTAATACGTTACAAATCTGAACAAGATATAGAATTCAAACTGGTAGGATAAGGCTAGATTGTTGTTATTGTTGTAGAATTAATAATTAATACAGTAGTAGCATCCCAACCATTTCCATGTTAATTTCAGTAAAATGTATCAAAGAACAAGTGAATGTGAAATAGTGCTTACTCGCCCATGAATCTTCTCTTCTAATCTTTTCAATGTCTTTGCAACACAATCCTTAGTTGCCTGCGAGAGAAACCGATTCCTTATCTATCAGAGTGTGCCTAAGAACATAAAATTTGTATGCACTTATCTAAAGCACTGAACTCCCATTGATATAGGCAACATAGGGCAAATGCAAAAAACCATGAAACGCAGAAACAGAATAGGTATCAATAAAGCAAACTTACTTGAACAATAAACTCTCCATCCTGCAGTCTCTGAATTCCACCTACCCTAATAAAATCGGCCACATTATCCTATGGGACAAAATAAAAAATATAAAAAAGGAACAGTTATTTTACTTTAACTTCAAGTAATAAGCTTTACTACAGTCAAGACAGAAGATCTTTTATTAGAACTCGTAGAGTTTATTTTACCTCATTATCTGCAAGGCCATAAAGAGCAAAAGCAGCATTATGTTGCAAAGACCCATTTTTTGAGTCAAGAAGCTTCAGTAATGGAATCAAGCCACCATTGTGTGCAATACCAGCTTGGTTATGTGTGTCCTGAAATTTAAAATTGAATATCTTCAGGTTATGGTGCTAAAAGGAAACATTGATTGAACATACTCAGAAAGAGTGCATAACACTTGCTTGTATAAAGCTCTAAGTAATGATTATTATGTTCAAAGACAAGACATTAATACAAAACTTAACACACTGAAATGCACATAATTTACGTCAACAATTTAAACTAGAAAGATTAATTGAAACTAATTCATTGCCAATAATATAATTTATAATACTTACACAGATGAAAAATCATAAAATGTGTTACCATTACCTATTAAAAACTATAAATTGGAAATGTACATTAAAATCATGCTAATCAACTTATATATGTGAACTCTTACATGGAAAGACAAGGGAAAATAAATAACCTGGGCCAATCTCCCCAATGCAAAAGCAGACATTTCTTTTAGCTGAACATCAGGGGACTGAAGCATCTCTATCAGAGGTCGGACAGCACCCCTCTGAACAATGTGAACCTACAAAGTCAAACAAAAAAGGTAAGATTAAAAACAGAGATATATGATACCCAAAGTGTTGATGAGTTAACACCCACTGAGCCACCCTATTCGGAAATAAGCTACGAAAAGAATCTCATAAGAACTTGCATATTAGGAGGTGCCAAAGTCAGTATGAGATGCATGATCAAGTATTTAAGTGTTTGGTTCCCCGCCTTAATAGCTAGCTTTTGAGGTGGGTTTCTGATGAAAACCTAAGGGAGGCTAGCCTAGGTAGGGAGGATCAAGGAAGATCTCCTAGATGAATTCTTGGAACGATTCTTTCAAGAATTCTTGGATAAAATGTGATCTTCAATTTTGAAGAAGCCATGGAAAGAAAAAGATTCAAGAATACACAAAAATCAAGGTAGTGCTAGGAATTAGAACACCTTGCACCACTCAAACTCCATGAGATTAGCGAGATTGTGATTCACCACTTGTGACCTAACCCACAAGACAAGAATCATGAATGAGATAATAAACCATAAGAGAGAAAACTCTATACTTCCTGAACTTTGATTAACCTCAATGCGCCACAGAAGACATATGTTCGCCATTTGAGATATGACACACTCAAGATAACACACAAATTTTATTCAACCAGGGTTATCAAAATGAGTACATAACCTCTTCTTATAAAGAGAATGTGGTGGGAAGGGATTAGACAAACACTTCCTTCCCTAGCCTTATGTCCAAACAAAACACAGAATATACTAATACTAAGCATAGCTAGTTTATTCACAAAAAGAAAATACACATTTATTTTATGTTCCAAGTCACATCAGTTTCGCCACACAAGAGATAAGCCAAAGAAAGAGTTGTTCGCCACTTGAGATATGACACTCAAAAAGAACACACAAATTTTATTCAACCTGAGTTATCAAAATGAGTACATAACCTCTTCTTATAAAGAGAGTGTGGTGGGAAGGGATTAGATAAACACTTCCTTTCCCTAGCCTTACGTCCAAACAAAACACAGAATATACTAATTCTAAGGATAACTAGTTTAGTCACAAAAAGAAAATACACATTTATTTTATTTTCCAAGTCACATCAGTTTCCCGAGAACATGGGCACTTATCAATTGGTATTAGAGACAGTTGCCTATATCTTGGAAAGTGCTACTTACGGAGAGTTCTAACTGGTCAGCTCTTAGGGGCACTGCTAGGATAGGAATTTGGATATTATGAGATGCCTTAGTTTGCAACAAGTAGTATGGGATGCTCAGTCCTTAATAGCTAGCTTTTGAGGGTTGGTTCCCAAATGCTTGAGTACTATTAGAATACAAACTAAAAATACATGCATAAATTGCTCACATCACCTTTTTCACCATCCAGTAAACAAACATAAAAATAGACGTGTTAGGGTTTTCCCTTTATAACTTTCTCTCCCTCTACACTCAGTTCAAATCATGGAATTCTTAGAAAAACTAAAGTTACTGTTTACCTTGCAGTCTGAATCAGTTGCTGCAAACTGTCCAAGTAACAAGGCTGCTTCCCTCTGGCTTTCAGAGCAACAGGAGCTGTTTCATCATACAGTATTAGAATAGGTTAATAGAAAGACATCTTTCTTCAGTAATATATATAATGGAAAATTATTGGAAAGAAAAAAAGGAACTTTGAGTTATAATAGCGATACAATTTAAGTACAGAGACCAAACATGGGAGAAAGGAGGAGATGAGCCTAGTAGTTTTCCATGGTGTAAATTAAGAATATACCTAAGTAATCCAATGACCGGTTGTAGGGCTCCAGCAAGAAGAACTTCTTTCTTTATGTTAGGGGAAGAGTGGACCAGATTTCCAATCACACCAACCTGTAATTCAATAAAATTCATTGCAAGTTTCCAGTAAGATAAGTGCAAAGATCAAAGTCAAAAAGATTGCAAAATTTAAGTTTAGAATTAAGCTGGCACAAGCAATACCGCTTCATAATGAATAGCAGCATCTTCTGAACGGAGCATTAGAATCAGAGTTGGAAGGGCATTGCATTCAACAATCTACATGTCATGATGTTATGTGACTTATTCGTCTCATATGTAAGTCAATTTAAATTCCCAACATTACTAAAGACCGCTAACCTGATTTTTATTTTCATCATTTTTGAAAGCCAGGGTTCGCAATGCACCAGCAGCTGCTCTTTGCACCTTTGTATCCGCAAATTCAAGTAAATGAACTAGCGGTGGAATCCCACCTTCCATCCTACACATTAACTCCAGATAATCATAAGAAAAAACCATTCCAAATTAAATTTCAATTGCATGGTAGTACTCGAAGAAGCATACCTGACACGAGTCTTAATACTGCTGTTCTCGTGAGCAAGATTAGTAATCGCGTCTGCAGCCCTACGAATTAGACTATTAATGGCACGAGATGTTAAGCCATTTTCATGTCTCTTCAAAAGATCAACGAGATGTTTCAAAGCACCACTGTCAACGATGAGCTGCTGGTGCTCCGGCTGCAGAGGCATTTCACACCACATATTAGACCATCATGCATTACCTTCAAAGCTTCCTTCTACAATACAGTATCTACTATGCCATTCATGCCGTTCAGTGAAAACGATAACATTAAAACAATTTCTGGTGTAAACAAAGTTTTAAAAAAGGAGATAACTATCACTAATAAGCTAACTCAACGTAAAACTTTATATCACAATACAATTAAAACATTCAATCATATAGACTTGAAGAAGCTATGTTGCAATAATTCCTAACTAACAGTCACCGTAGAGGAGAGGTAAAATTACCTTGACTGCGAGAAGTCCAAGCGCGAAAGCACTACCTTTCTCGACCTCGTGCTCAAACGGCATTGGCCTCTGCAACCGGTCGCTTCCAGCCAGAGGAGGCGCTTGAAGATGTTTAACCAAAGCAGGAATTGCGCCTCCTTCAACAATCACGTTCACCACTTCCTCTGCAAACAAAGACAAGCACCGAATGAAGCGCGTTGCGGACGAAACCGGCAAATAACCTAATTCCGCGAAAGAAGAAAACAAAAACGCAAGAAGCAAGATGCCGAATAGATGTACCGTTCTTGGCGAGATCGGCGAGGGCGTGCGTGGCGCGCTTGGCGGCAGCACGATCGGATTCCTTCCATGAGAAGGTGGAATCGAGGACGATAACCTGTTCGTTGACGTCGGAGAGGAGGGCGTCTCGAGCGTGGCCGGTGGGAGGGGCGGAGATCTGTCGGTCGTCTTCGAAATCCTCCTCCAACTTCCTCTTCTGACCTTTCTTCTCCGGGAAACAGTGATCTGGTCGGTTGTGAAGGTCCATGGACAAGAGAAGAAGGAGAAGAAGAAGAAGGAGGAGAAGGTCCCTCTGTCTCTCTGTCTCTAGGAGACGCAACCCAAAGTGTTGAGAAACAAGGAGCGCAAGAGAAGAAGAAGAGGCGGAAGAAGGAAAAAAAAGAGTGCTCCAAATGGAATTCAGGATTTGAACACGCGAGTGAGTGCCAGATCGGAGGGGTAATTCCGAAATTGCCTCCATTCCCTTTTGTCTTTTTCTTTTCACTGTCCATCTATGCCCACAGCCATTTATACTTATGTTTTATAAATAATAAACATCATTCTTGATTCTTGATCATAGTAATCTAACTATGTTTAGCTAGTTACTAATATTTTTATTTTATCTTAATATCCTATTTTTATTATATCTTAATTCAATTTTAAGTTCATTTGAGAATTTTAATAGAGTCTTTTAAATACTTTAAAAGTATTATATTTTTTATTAAGTTATTATGTTTAATTTTTCTGATACCAAAAATGACGTAACCGTCGAGGGCATGATGGTTATTTTCTCTTTAAATTATTATTATATGCTATTTTATTATTTTGTAAAGATTACAAATTATATAAAATAGTAGGTGACAAAATAAGTAAATGGTACAGTTAATAATATAATTAAATGACGGAATCTTAATTGAAAATATGATTTGTTTTAATATTTAATGATGACAAAAATTTAATTAGAAATTTTCAGATTTACGAGAATTTAAAATTTAATTAAGGGTGTGTTAGATATGCATTGGAATATTACTTAATGTGAGAAAATCGATTTTATTGATGGAAAAAGGTTAAAAAAAGTTATTTCTGTCATTTGTCATCTTGAATTTAATTTTAGAAAACGTCCAAATAATTTATCAACGTGATTTTAAAAATTAATTTTAGGTTATTTTTACCGTGAAACCAAGTATTAAGTTTATTCTAAAAAAACACAACTAAAACAAATATACACTCTCACCTCGTTACATGGAAAAAATTTGTGGAAATTATAAAAGTAAAAAAATCATGAAAATATTGTTTAATAATTAAGTTAAGAACAATTTTTTTTTCTAATTTTAGATTTTCACAAAATTTAAAAAACTATTTACGCTAATTATTTACTAAAGATCAAGGATATTTTAATTTTAGCTGGAGACTATTTCTTTTGAGGATAAAGACTGAGAAACTAATCAATAAAATTTTGGTTAGATTGTTAAATAAGATACATCGGTTCTTGCTGTAAACAAGTTTTCAATTTGTATACATTTAAAAAAATTAAAAAATAAGTTTCCTTTTAACAATAAAACCATATATACTATATACTATGGGCATACAATTTTAAGAAAGGAACGCAATTAAATCGAATAATAATTGTATTAGAATTTGCATAAGTTAATTTTAATTTAGGAAAAAAATTAATTTTATATTGTGTTTTTTTAAACTTCTCATGTCATAACTGAAAAGTTTAGAAATTTATGAATAGAAAATAATACATTAAAAAAGTAATTTAAAAAAAATGTAATAATGCATACCATGGTGAGTGTGGGATTAAGAGTGGGTCCATATATCTTAAGTTTGGTGGGTTCAGAGCTGAATATATGATTAAATTTGAATAGATTATGCTTTTGAGTAGCGGGTTAATAATAGTAATACGAATGTTCATATTATTATATAATTATTGTGATGAAAATTATGCATTTTTCCGTTTTTAACCGGTTTTCAAATCATAGAAGAATATGTTGGTACGAACGAAATTTGTTTTGGGTTGAAAAAGAAAATGAAAAATCATTGATTGTTCATATTGGAATTTGAATTAACAGAGTTGACTTAATATTTTTAATTTTAAAGTTAGAAAGAAAAATTGTATACTTCCAATATCAAATATATTACACCAGTACTATATTAGTAATATAAATAAGTACTGGTTCAGAGTAATTTAAACACGCGTATTTTTTCATAAGAAAAAAAAATATTTATTCTATTTTTACATTTTGACTAATTAAAATATTTCCTCTTAGTATGATATATGAATATATTTGAGTAGTCAAATTAAAACTTCAAAATAAAACATACGTGAAAATAATATTAAGCCACAAATTTGAATATTATAAAATATTAAACCAGAACCAATAGTTGAATATAAATTAAACAGTGACCAAAATTATAATCTATTTTTAAATCTATGGGCATTTATTTACGTTCAATTAAAGCGTCTGGTAAGTCAAAGGACGAACAGCAGAAAGAGACCTCAGAAAGGAAGAGATCAATGTTGTTGGGTAGAACTAATTGGGCCGACCACCAATGTGGGCCCATTCTAAAACGATTCTTATTTAAGTTGGCAATATTTTAACTCAATAACAAATATTTCGTATATTATATAATTATAATAAATAAATGTAGAAAAATAAAAAAAAATTAAATTTCATCAATGCTTTTTGATAATTTAAAAGGTAATAAATATAACTATCTTTTGCTTATGAAACAAAACTAAATTTAAAAAAAAAAATTATCAGTGTATAATGACTAGGGATTTTAAACAACAAGTAAGAAGTAGTTATACCTTTAGTTCTTATATTTTACTTTATATAATATTTGGATTCTTCTCATTTTAATTTAATTATTTATATGTTCTTTCAATTATTTAATTAAGTCTCTCAAAAATTCTACAATAATTAACGATATATATATATATATATATATATATATATATATATATATAAAAAATATCATAT
>Ga0099823_1001755_pt1 | contig 18637 bp, 10 predicted proteins | sample CowpearedBW_FD_76831 | JGI IMG/M metagenome (GOLD analysis project Ga0099823, IMG submission 76831) | Root nodule microbial communities of legume samples collected from California, USA - Cow pea red BW | ecosystem: Host-associated > Plants > Roots > Nodule | place: USA: California | collected...
ATATATATATATTATAATCCACTATTTTATTATTATCACTACTATTATTGTTTTTATTACCTTAAACTAAACAAAAACCAGTTTTTCTTTATTGTTTTGTGATTGTTTTGTTTTTATATACTAGAGTGATGTATCCCTGGTTTCTACACTATGTGCAATGAACAAACCAACTGAAGTTATTGCCTTTTAGCTTCAATCTCTCAACTCAACCAACGCATCACCCAAATCTGGCGGCATATCTCAGCTTGCACTTTCACAACTCTGCGAAAGAGAAAAAGGAAAAAGTAAAAGCGAAAGAAAGAGAAGCCCTTTACTTGTTTTCAGGTAACCCTCTTGTTTTTCTCTGTTGTATTCTCAATCTCTCTCTAAAGATCGTTCCTTTTCCTGGTAAATTGAGATGGACTGGATTTTCTTTTGGCTGAGGAGATTTCTGTAATTGATTCTGCTCTTGCTTATTCAGATCGAGATGTGGGTTTGTTCCTTTTTCTGTTGTTGTTTTTGTTGTTGTGTTGATCTTGCATTTGGTTTGTGTACCATTTTGGAATGCATTTTTCTTTTGTTTGTTTAAGTTTGATGGGTTGATTGGACTTTGCATGCTAATGGTAGCATTTGAGGTGCTGAATTTTCTTGCTAAGTGGGAAGAAATTGACTTGTTTCTGTTTGTAGGTATGACACTGCCTAGCTGACCAATGATAACATTAATAGAAGCAAGGAAGGAGAAATGAGTGTATGCCCAAATGAATTGATTGCTTTCTTCTTGTGTCTATGAATTGGGGAGGCGAAGGTGTTAGCACATCAGAGATTTATGACTTGATTATTTTAGTAAACCCAAAAGGAACACTCTTAAGGCACAGTAAAACAATAGTTCGTGTAAAAGTCTGTCAAAGTCCTAGGTATCTTAGTTATCTTCATAACCCTGTCCTCAACATGGGGGTACTTGTAAAATTATCTGATTTGTGGGATGTATGGTGAAATTCTTGGTACATTGATGTTTACTACTACCTTGGACCTTTGTGTCACTCCTACTTCATTCCTCCTTGATTACTAAATTGTTCCCAATTGTGAAAAGTGGGGAATTTCCTATTGTCCATTCAAAATAGCATTTTGGCCTTTTGGGAAAATAACTTATTCATCATATTCTCATCTTCAAATATAACGTGGCAAATATTTTGGCACATATAGGTTTTAGTTCAACCTGCTATCAAGGGGTGCTTGAGTCTGTTTTACTTCATTCACCTGTCTTATTATGCTGAGTTGAATACCAACTTATGAAGTGACTTGAGATCTTCCTTTGCAGGGATGGTGATTTTTGTTTGTCTTGTTTTGGCTGCTGACACTATCTAGTTTCTTTGTTAGGTGAAACCAACCCTGCTAATGCATGTACCCATTACAGACGGGCATTGAAACTCAGTGATTTCTGGTGGAGCTTGACTAGTCATCTTCTATGCTGTCTTGTGTAACAGAAAATATGGGCTTACTCTGTAGCAGAAACCGGCGTTATAATGATGCTGATGCTGAAGAAAATGCGCAGGTCAACAATAGTAAAAAAAAAGTTAAGGTCTTAATCTTAAAGTGTTACACAGCTTTCAATTTGATAAATTTGTGTGAATTTGCAGACTGCAGAGATTGAAAGGAGAATAGAGTTGGAAACAAAGGCTGAAAAGCACATTCAGAAACTTCTACTACTTGGTACAGTTTACTCAGTCAGTTTTCTTATATTTCTTTTGTATATATGCTTCGCTGATACATTTTGAAGCTAAAGTTAGTTAAATGGAGTGATTTATAGACACACTTGGAATCCAGTATTGTATAAGTGTTGATGATGCTACCAAATTTGAAGGAATCACACATATTTTGTACCTAGTATCTGCTGTTGTTCGGAGTGCTTCCAAAAACCACTTGGTTCCCAGATGTGTCACTGTTACAAATGTTATCATTTATTTGTCTCCTATATGTAGAAACCTGCAAACTCTGTGGTTTAAGGTCTTTTACTATTAAAAGAATGAAGGTTGCTTATCTTCTAATTAACATTATTCATAATTTGATATGCTTTTGAGATATAACATCATGCGGGCCTTCAACTAATATCTCAAGCTTTGGGGTAGTTGGTGATTGACATGATGATATACTCATTCTTGTAAATAAAAGTTTGTTGCAAACAGTGTTTTAGTTTCTATTGTTCTGGAAACTATTTGATAGATTTCGAATACTTATTAAACAGAATATCTTGGATGACTTCTTCTGTTAGTTTAGTGGTGTATCCCCTTCCCATTCATTTAATTGAATCATATATGCAATAAGTGCTTAATTTCTTGTTTAGTTGCTTTTTTTTCTTCTAGACTTATTTGTATGTGTCAAATTTTCTGTTGTTTAGGAGCTGGAGAGTCAGGGAAGTCTACAATATTTAAGCAGGTAAGAAAAAAACATTGCTGTCCTTGTTTTAGCTTTGTACACACTTACTTGATTGTTGATATTTATTTGTTTTCCTGTACTATGCAGATAAAACTTTTGTTTCAAACTGGCTTTGACGAGGCAGAACTAAAAAGCTACTTACCAGTCATCCATGCTAATGTGTATCAGACAATAAAAGTACGCAATACTTGAAAGGGTGTGTTAATTATTTTTCTCTTTAAAATACAGAGTTTGCAGTGTCCACTGCTTATAGTTTGAAAAAGTTTTTCTGTGAATTGAGTTTTATTGGAGGTAGTTGAGTATATTGTTTTCCTTAATATGTACTTGATGTGTTTACACAGTTATTGCATGATGGATCAAAGGAGTTTGCCCAGAATGATGCTGATTTTTCAAAGTATGTTTTATCCCATGAAAATAAGGTAGTTTACTGCCACCATCTCTATGATCCTCTTCTACAATATGGCCAAGAATTTTAGGATGTGGTCTTCAAAGTATTGCAACTGTGTAATTTTAGTTCCTCCATCAGTCTTCAATTAAGTATTTAATAGATTTAGTTCATCCATACTTCAAGCCCAAATGGGTTTTGCATGAAGAGGCATGCTAGTAATATAAAACCATTCACCTGTCTTCTTCTTCAGCTTTTGGATAGAGGTTTGTGACAGGATTTTTGTCTAAATTCATATGAAGCTTTCTTCATTTTTCTTTCAGGAAATTGGGGAAAAGTTATCAGATATCGGAAGCAGGCTGGATTACCCATATCTCACCAAGGAACTTGCACAGGAAATTGAAAATCTGTGGAAGGATCCTGCAATTCAGGTGGCTAGATGTCATACTTTGGTTTCTTTTACTTAATTCTTTCTATATAGTTGTTTTTTGGCATAAGCTAATTAGTTTATGGATCACATTTTACTTTCTGTAGGAAACATATGCCCGTGGTAGTGAGCTTCAAATTCCAGATTGTACTTATTATTTCATGGAAAATTTGCAAAGGTTGTCTGATGCAAATTATGTCCCAACAAAGGTAGCAAAAATCTATCATACTTTTACACAGATTTTAAATCTAATTCATAATTTTATTTTTATCTGCCCTTGGTACATTGCGTATCTGATCCATTTTCTTGGTTGATTTAGTATTTTTTTATTTTCTAGATGTTTAGGTTTTGATCAGCCAAATTATTTTTATTTCTTCTCTTACTTTTGTTGGTGTAAGATTAAACAGGTCCGGGTTACAACCCATGACGCATCTATTTTATTACTGATAAAAACTGTGATTAAAATGGGTCTGAAAAATCAATATTTGCTTCATATTTGTAAAAGATCAAGTAATATGGTGTCATTCTTGATCTGAAAAACAATTAGTGGTATGTAATCCTGTTCTGACCGGCCTTATCTTTCTTAACTTATTTTTGTACTTAAATCAACTTGTGTTCTACGTTGCTTCTTGTTGGTATATTATAGTTGCCATACTATTCTACAAAAATAGAGTATCTATCTCAGAAGAAGTTCACCAAAATTTTGTACATTCATAATTTTATTTGTAATTTCTCAATCTGTTTTACAACTGCAGGAGGATGTTTTGTATGCTAGAGTGCGTACCACTGGGGTTGTAGAGATCCAGTTCAGGTAAACATGCTGTTTGGTTTGATACTTCTTACTATACTTGTTGGTGGTGCTTTTTGATGAAGAATGAAGATATATCGCCTGCATTAATTTGCAGCAACATAATTTCTCTATATTTGAACACAAATCAAGATTCGGATAACAAATGCATCAGGGAAATTATGGTAGCACCTAGTAAGGATAGGATGGTAGAATCTTCTATATGATGATTTGGTCTTGTGAGAAGAAGACCAATAGAAGCAATGTAAGAAGAATTTACCAGATGATGGGGATAATATGTAGAGGTAGAGGAAAACCAATAAAAGGTTTCAATGAAACCATTAAGACAGACTAAGATCTAAATGGTTAAAAATTATCAAAATCTGGTTGCACTATACTTTTGTTTTTGTTTTTCAAATGATCTTTGTTATGCTTGTCTTACTGTGTTTGTGACTGACATATGTATTTGATTTTCACTGTCTCTTTTTATATTTCTTTAACATAATATGGCATACAGTGTAAAAATACTCAACAACATATGTTGTTATATCTTTGCTATTTTGACAGTCCTGTTGGGGAAAATAAGAAAAGCGGTGAAGTCTATCGACTCTTTGATGTTGGTGGCCAGAGAAATGAGAGGAGAAAGTGGATCCATTTGTTTGAAGGAGTTTCAGCTGTAATATTCTGTGCTGCAATTAGCGAGTATGGTCTTCCATCTTTAATTTGACACTGTCAACTCTCAGAAACACTAACAAAAATTCTTGCATTCTTGCAATATTTCTGGCAAGAAGACACTACAATTATTAAACATATAAACTTAAAGGGTATTATTGACGTCAAACTTGCCTTCAGGTATGATCAAACACTTTTTGAGGACGAAAACAGAAACAGAATGATGGAGACTAAGGAGCTTTTTGAGTGGGTCCTGAAGCAACCGTGTTTTGAGGTTTCCTTTTTATAGTCTTTTTTACCTTTAAGTTTCTACTACAATTACAAAAGAAATTTCTTATGTCAACCTTTTTTTTTTCTGGTTCCTTCATATTTTTTCACGAGTTGACATTTCTACCTATCTTAGAAAATAATGATGTCCTTGTTTTTTGTACACAGAAAACATCCTTCATGTTATTCTTAAACAAGTTTGACATATTTGAGAAGAAGATCTTGAAAGTAAGAATCATCTGAATATATTGCACATTCTTGCTGAAGAGGTTACCACCATTTCAGTCTCTAATGTCTTGCATTGTGCAGGTCCCACTCAGTGTATGTGAATGGTTCAAAGATTACCAACCTGTTTCAACAGGGAAACAAGAGATTGAGCATGCATACGAGTAAGCAACTTCTTTATACACTAAGGCATATAGAATAATGCAAGTTGATCAAAGCAACATGCCAAAATAGTTTATCTCTGGCATCCTAGTTCATCATTCTTTGTTGTGTAACTGCTTTCTACTGCATGATGATGAGCCAAAACAATCTTGGTTGTGCTGTGTTTCCATCAGAACCATAATATGAAAGGGAAAAGAGGAAATTCCAAGCACTTGATGCTTACTTTTTCATGTCCAACACTCTTTGTTTTCAGGTTTGTAAAGAAAAAATTTGAGGAATCATATTTCCAGAACACTGCTCCTGATCGTGTAGATCGTGTGTTCAAGATCTACCGAACCACTGCCCTAGATCAGAAGGTGGTGAAGAAGACTTTCAAGCTTGTTGATGAGACTTTGAGGCGGAGAAATCTCTTTGAGGCTGGCTTATTATGAACAAAAGGGATTACAAACACAATATTTTAACATTGAAGAGAGTTTATCAGATTTTGGGTATACTAGGGGTCAGGTATACTAAATATTAAAAATCGATTTGTTGATTTGTATTTTCAAGTTAATCTTGTTGAATGAATGAATGAATGAGTGAGTGGAGAAGAAGGGCCTTGTAGTTGATCTCCACATCCTTCTTCAAAGGGTAAAATTTGTTACTCAAGTTTCAAGATTTCATGATACCATGATTTGTGATCATGTTTTTACAGATTGAAAGATATATTTCATATTTTGTGTCTGTGATCATACTTTGCCTCATACTTGTGTTGTGTTGTGTTCATGTGCATGCATGCTCCATGCACACGTGTAAATAATTTGGAGATGTTGTGCTGCTTTGTGGAGTTCTGAATTCAAACCTATGTTCATTTGTTTTTGAATACTTGTTTCCACCATTGGTCGGCATTGATGTTCTTTTCTACGATGTTAGAGACATGTTTTTAACACATGATTCACGTGTACGCGTTTTCTTTTGCTGTTGCGTATTGTGACTTCTGTTCTGTTTCCGTGCTTCACCCACATCTCTCTTAATACAAACATATTTTTTGTCAATGGCTAAGTAAGACTTTGTTTAATAATTTCATTTGTTACTATTTGTGTAACGCTTTCTAAATTTTTCACACCCTTTAAAAAATTTACTTAAATTAATTGAAAATTTGTATTGTTATTGAAGATGATTCTTATAATATTTAATGTTTTTATTGGAAAGATTTCTTACCATGTTATAAACTTATATAATAGTTTGGATTTTATTTTATTCCTGTTTTGTATTCTTACTCTTGTAATAGTTGTGTATCACACGCAAAAATCAAGGGCTAATTTTAGTTTTATTCCGACGTGGTTTTTTTTTTTGTATTCCTGTTTTTCTTATTGAAATATCATTTCCGGTTGTTCCTACGTAATTAAATACAAAAATTGTTAATAAAGTATAAATATTGATATTAATATTAAATAACGCATACGTGATGAGTATATCTTTAATACTTGAAGAGCTGTCTTTCCAAGTTCAACCATTTAAATTAATTGGTTGATCTAAATAGTATCATAAAAAAATAATAAACGTGATAATATTAAAATACAAAAGCAATAAGTAATGATTTTATTAAAAATTATTGTCAACAGATCCTAATTTTTCAATACCACGTTATTTAATAAGCAATAAGTAATATTGAAAAACATTTTTTTCTAAAGTCAAAAGTTAATGAAACGTTGAACACGTAAACAATGTTTCGATACAAACTATGACATAACGTTATGATTAATTAAAACGATTTTATGTATTTTTTTTTTTCTCAAAGGCAAAGGAAAATAATAATGACGGAACACGAATTCATATAAAAAAAGCATAATGGTGGGAAGATTCCTTTAAGGAAAAGTAATGAAAAAGATGCACACGGACACATCAAGTCAAATAAAGACTACAATAACAATATATGATAAGATTTTTCATTTAATATATAAAAAATTGCTTTCTATTTTATCTTTAGTAATATTTAAAAACCATGGTCTAAAATTTGTCATGAAAACCATCTATCTAAAAAACATAAAATAAGAAAAAACAAAACAAAACAAAACCTCATAATATAATGTATAACAAATAATATATTTAATTATCTTAACTTATATAATAAAAACCACAATAAATATACATATTTATACCAATTTCCATCTATATTGTACAGATATTATAATTAGGATATGTAAGAATGTCAAAACATTTCCTAATTACATATTAGTAAAGGAAAAACAAATAATTATCAATATTATTAATTATTAAAAATAAAGTAAGATGAAACTTTACTAAAAACATCATTAGATCAAGTCACAATGTAAACATGTCATAGTGTGTGCATTTATATATCAAATTTATATTTGCAAAAAACTAACAACCATAGTGATAATTTAATGCAATATAATGAAAAAAAAATTCATTTGTATCACAGAAAATAATAAATTAAAAATGAAAAAACAAACTGATTTTAATTTTAGTTATATCAAATATATAATTTAGTGCCTATATTATGGTAAATTCCTAATTTAATTTCTACATTAAGAGCAAAATCAAGATAAAATTACATGTATAAAAATAAAAAAAAATGTAAAAAAAAAAACAATGTGAAATGGAGTAATATTAACATTTAACATCTATTTGTTTATAATTATTTATTGTAGCATATGATGAAAATGTAGGTAAATCTTGTGTTTGTATAAACTAATTTGAGAGGATTTAAAATGATAGTTTTGGAGGGATGGAAGAGATGGTGATATTTTTTAGAGTGAAAAAATTTGAGTGTAAATTCAGCTCACTTCTAACATAATTATCATTTTGTTTTTAATATTTTTCACTTTTTCACTTTTATCATAATCTATTTTATATTTATTATAATATTGTTTTATTTGAACATCACATAGAAAATGTTATCAATTTTCAAGGTAAACAATTTTCATTTAAATTTTTTTTGTCGATATATAAATCTTTTTAACAAAATTACTCCATTTAATTTATATTAATTTTAAATGATCATGTTTCAATTTAAAATAATTTCATAAAGACAAATTATTACTTAATGTTATTTAAACCAATTCTTTAAATTCTATTTCATCTTAATTTCTAAAAATCATATTTTAATTTAACATATTTTTATCAATATTTTTTTTCGTTTTAAATTATATTATAATATAATTTACACCATTTACAATTTAATTTAAAATACTTTTATATACAATAAAAAAATATAATATTATGTTTTATCAATTAAATATTTTTTTAATATATTATAACTATCATATTACTTATTAGTTTTCATCAACTTTCCTCCCATGTATTTTTAAATTTCACAATCTTTCATTTAATTTAAACAATCCAATTTTCATCATTTTCGTTTTCCTTCAAATCACTCGAATTTATTTTTGAAAACAAATGTTGTTTTCAATGAATTTAATATTTGTGAGAGAGTGAGTGAGAATGACATACTTTTCATTTTTTTCCCTTGAAGAAATTTGTAGGTAAAGGAGAAAAAATATTTGAGGGAGGGAAATGAAGTTATATCTCTCCTAAAATAAGATGATTTAAGAGGATGAAAAATGCAATTATCAGATAATTCATGACTTTTTTGAAATTTACATTCCTTTATCTATAATAAATAATAATAATGGAATATAAAATATAAAAAAATAATATCATTGAAGAAAATGATACACCTAAATAAAACATTAATAAAAATTATAATGACAAAAAATTTAATTAATAATAACATTAATTTTTTATAATTTAATATTTAATTAAAAATATTTTTAACCAATTGCATTTTATTTTAAATTAGTTACATCTATTATTTTTTTATTTAAAAAAATCATTCAAATTTCATTTTAAATGAATTTTAACTAATTACATTTAACTTTTTATTAATTTTAACCATAAAAACAAATATACTTAATCTATTAAATTTAATTTTATCGGTTACATTCATTAAATTATTTGTAAATTTTTACAAAATTTTACTCCTAAATATTTTCATCTAAATCTCTTGAATCTCTTGATCCATGATTCTTTCTAAAATCATATCTTCAACCCCTCCTCAAATCATTCGGTCAGAGAAGAACACAACCTAAATTTCAAAGCAAATATAAATACAAACTTATAATTAAAATTAACTCCAATGAATTAATTACCACCAAAGAGTATCGGAAGCAAGTAACCGACCACAATCGATGCCGTTAATTGCCATTGTCATAGAAAGAGATTCTAAAGGTCATAAACGTCATTCACTCGTTCTCAAAGATCATTTTGTGTGAAAAAAGGTGGGCCATGGAAACTTCACAACCGTCAAATTCACAAAAAGTGCCTCCACAATTTCTACCTTTTCCATTTTTACCCTCAAAAGATCGCTTTTGGGTTGAATCCTCCTTGACTACTCTTCTGTCCAAAGCATATTCCCCTCTCTTATTTAGTTCCCTTTTCCTTTCTCATTCTCTCTTATTTCCTTCAAACATAACAACAACGCCAATCTTCACGTCGCCACTCGCCAAAAGCCCAATCGCTTCGCATTCGATTATTCTCCGATCCCAATCAAACAGAACCTTTTCGTCTCTCTCCCTTTCCGTTTTCTCATTCCCCTCTCAAACGCCGCCGCCAGAACGCGCTTCGCAGGTTCTTCAACTGATCGCCGCCCTGCGTCGCGATGAATAACGATTTCGTTTGGCTGCCGTCGCTGTATTCGGATCCCGAGGTGTTCACCTATTTGGAGCCATTCGTGCTCCGCAATTCTCTGAGCTTGCGCTTCATGCATTCGCTGGCAAACAATCCCGGAAGTTTCGCGATCGGAGAGGCCTTCGGACACGTGTCGCGGTTCGCCGGCGCGTTTGTGGTGTGGCTCTCACGCGCCTCGAGTTTCAATGTCGCGTCTTCCCTGCGCGGTTCTCCTCCTCCTCCTCCTCCTCCTCTTCGGTTTGGTAGTGCGCAGGTTAAGGCCGTGGCGACGAATGTGAGTCTGTTCGGGTTTCCGTTTCGATCGAAGAGGAAATCGTTTGCGTCTGTGAAGTTGGGGAAGATATCGAGTTTGGCGATGAAGATGATTTGGAGTGAAGCGAAGAGGCTTCGGTCGTTACCTATTCTGTCGCTGGCTGCTGCGTTGGTTCCACCTTTTCAAAACTTGTATGGAACATTATGAAAACTGAGATATTAATTTTATTGGTTTTCTGGGATATGTTAGATGAAATATGGTTAGAATTTAATTCAAATGCACTGCTAATTACATTGCACCTAGATTACACGATCTGATGATGAGTTAAGATATTGTTGGATTTTATAGTAATAATTTTAAAATGATATCTAAGATGATTTGTAATTTATTCTATTCTTCAGTTTTTGAAATGTAAGTTTATTCTTCTTCTTATTTTTTTTCTTCTTTCATTTAGGTCATCGAAAGTTCTAGCCAGCCCATTGCAGAGTCCTGATATGCAAATGTATGGAACCATTGACCAAGTGCCCAAGGAGGTTGAATGCCAAGGGTGTCCGTTCCTATCGTATCTTGAGTTGAACCAAGCAAAACCTGCAGTTGAGCCTAAAACTGGCATTGAATTTCCCTTGGTTCTAGACAATATATTTGCTGGAGAGAAGGATTTTGGCTTCAACTCTGAGGTTAAATATTTTGTTTGCAAAGTTCTCTTCTGGTTCTTTTGGGCCTTCTGCTTTTTTGTATGTAGGGTTTTTTTGTGTGCACCATGCAACTGCTTTAGACTTTTAGTCAAGAGTTTTTTGCTAGATTTTTGCATGATTGATGTCTAGTAGTGAAAAAATAAATGCTGGCTATCAAATACATGGGAACTGTTCAGGTAAATCTTTCCATAAAAACTTATAGTAGTAAGAAAGAAAAATAAAATAGACTTCTTTATAAGTAAAAGTTGGTTTATTAAAAATTAACTTCTGGAGAAGCTAATAGGAGAAAACTTCCACAAATAAATTATACATAAGCTAATTTTAGCTTATAGAGAAAACTTCATCATTGAACTAACTAAACTCAACCAATGAACCATGTGACAGTACATCCCAGTTGGAGGATGTGTAGCATTCCAACTTTTGGGATGAACAATGCATCTCATATTAATAAATATAAAGAACACTAATTGAAAAATGCAACTATTGATGCTGTAATCACAATTGGCTAACAAGAATGAAAATCTAAAATTCAATGCTGAATAGTAGTTTTAGTAGAACTTTCTTTAGACCTATTCTTATTCCCGTATACCAATAGTTTATGACCCAAGAAAAATGATCTTGCTAGAACTATAAGTGAAATGGAGCTGAAATTTTTTTATTTGAAATAAGTTTCACTGGATTTATTGTTAGGTCTGTTGCCAGAGTAATCCCTGGTCACTTTACATTGAGGCTCTGTAGGCCACCAAACAGCATTTTATTCTGATACTAATCAATCCTTAATGTAAGTCGTGAGTCAGAAATAGAACAGGATTTTATAATTTGTTGGAAGAGGCCGAGGGTAAATGAAGGAAAATTTTGGGTTTATTTTCTGTAGAAATGAAAAGATGCAGGAAGAAGAAATGAGAAGGATGAAAATGACACTGCTAATGCTATCGTTTCTGGACTGACACAGTGAATTAGAAAAGGATCTGAAATTTACATTGGCGGCACCATAGGTCACCAAACATCATTACATTGTGATACTAAACAATCGCAAATGTAAATCATGAATAAAAAATATAACAAGATTTGAAATAGAATTTTGAGAATGATTGAAATTGATTGGAAAATACTGAGGGAAAATGATGGAAAATTTTGGATATATATTCTGAGGAAAAATAAAGAAAATGCAGAAAGAAGAAAAGAAAAAAGATGAAAACGACATTGCTACACTACGGTTTATAGACAGAGAGAGGGAGGGTTAGAAGAAGGATCTGAAATTTATTGAGTCACTGACTGACTTATTATTGTGGAAATAACTGATTATCCACTAACTTCCATCCTGTAAGCCGAAACTCAACCATGAGCCACATTTGGTGATTTACGGAATAGGTTCTTGGGTGTAAGAGAATACATTATCTTTCAATTCCTTGTGTTATAAGTAGTATCTGAGAATTGTCAATGGTGTGATCTGTTAATTTGTTTTAGTTTCTAGTTTCCAGTTCCTTTTGAATTAATTTATTTGCCTATTATGGTATTACCACATGCTTTGGTTGAGATTCCATTTTTACCTAATGTTTTTTAGATAAACTGATCAATTATATCTGCTTCAGGTCCTGGTTGGAACAGGATCCAGAACCATGAAAATTGTTAAAATCAAGTCACTGAAAGTCTATGCTTTTGGAGTTTGTAAGCTTTCTTGATTACTTGAATATTTTCTACTTCCTTTTGAACAGACAAAGCTTATTATTGGTGCTTCTTGTGTAACTCTTGGTCTTTTAACAGATATTCATCCGTACTCCCTCTGTAAGAAATTGGGGCCAAAATATGCATCAATTTCTGCTGATGAACTGAATAACCAGCATGACTTCTACAGGGATCTTCTCAGGTCTCAAACATCATATCTTTGATAAATCTATAACATGTTATTGAGGAAAGATTTTTCTTATCAGTGATGACAACTAGTCGTCATGCATTGATTATTACAAAGTACATAAGAAAGTTTATGAAGGTCTTTATGAACATCGGCGGTAATTTATAAAGCTAAGTTGATTTAATCAATTGGATATCCTGAAGCTGGATTTAGATAAATATTATCCACTTCTATGCTTTGCTAACTTCAAGAAGCAATTGGTTGGTTTCGTGTTTATGGTATTTAATCTTAATTTTGACGGAACTGTTCTGTTTTCTGCTATTGCAGGGAGGATATCAACATGACTGTTAGACTTGTTGTAAATTGCAGGGGTATGAAGATTAACAGTGTGAGAGAGTAAGTAATAGTTTTATCTTCTGAAAAGTGTGATTTGAAATTATATTTTCACAATTAGATTTGGCTTTCCTTCACTTTGTTTTTGAAGAAACATTATCTTCTGTTTGTTTTCTATTTCTTCTGTCTCTTATAAAATTGTCCAAATATCCGTTTTGCATATTGCTATTGTACAAGTCTCGATGCATCAATACTGAGTAATTTTTTTCCTTTTCCCAGTAAGAATTTGCTGAACCGTGTTTGAATTAGAAATGAATTAGTTAATTTAGATTTGAGTAACTTTTGGGACTACTGGATGAAGTTTATAAAAGAGTCTGGTATGATTCTCTTCTAATTACAAAATTTTCATTTCTTCATAACCCAGATTACAAAAGAACAATAACCCCACAACTAACCTAATCGGATGACGACCATACAATTACCATTATCAAGCTTTAGGAAATAAAAAGAATATTAAATAATTAAAATAACTTAGTCCATGCGATATGATCTTTTTGGCCAATTAATTTTGGGCCTGGAGTCCATCCTACCAGGTGCTGCCTTAGTATAGAGATCTTAGGCTATACAGTTGATTACAGAAGTACATGGTAAAGCAACATGCTACTGATTTGTTTGTTATTTTTTATTGCAGTGCTTTTGAAAAATCACTTCGAGCTCGATTAGTAAAGGTACTCTATCTATGTAGGAAAATGATTTTTTTTTTGTTGTTTTAACACTGTATTAGTTCTAATTTTAACGCCCTTTGAACCCCATTTTTTTGTCAGACAAATCCTTCCACGGACTTTCATTGCCTAGAGACATTTGGTTCATACTTTGCAGAGAATATCTCAATACCTTTGGTAAATAATTTATCAGTATGTTTCTTTTCTGCTTTACTAAATTGCTAATGATGTCAGGGTTACATTAAATATATTACAATGTTGCAGGGAACAGTAATTGAGTTCAAACAAACAGTTGATGGGAGTCTGATCACTAAAAGTGAGTTATATATGTCAACACGTATTTGACTTCTGAAAAAATGTTTATTTATGCTGCTTGCCTCTGGGCAGACGGTCATTAAACTCATCTTTTGTGTCATTTCTCTGTGTTGTGTACTGAAAGTGTTCGTTTTACCTGTGCAGTTGGTGACAATCAGATAGGAAGTGTCCACAGCAAAGATTTGTGCCGTAAGTCATATTCAAATACCTGTGCCTGCAGTCCACCACTTTGAATTTGTATTTCTTTTATCTTCAGTATGAAACTGAGGTCATGATCTCATTTTAATTTATAGGGGCTTTCTTTGACATGTACATTGGAGATGTTCCTGTGAGCGAAGAAACTAAAAAAGAGATCGGCACGAACGTAGCGAGTATCATTAGGAGGTGCTAAAAAGACTCGTTTTCTACCCAGTTGTTGTCCTACTTTTAGAAAGGACATTTGGACATGGGTAAATGGCATATACCCTTAACTTATAGTAGAAGCAGTGGTTTCTTGAAATTGAGTTAAACCCGCTTTAAAAAGTCATTTTGCAGGCATTACTTCTCAAGCTTCGTCCTTCGAATCATAGAATAGAAGTCTTTAGGATAGCTTAAATTGAATTGTCACGGGAAATTCTCTGTTCCAATTAATTTTATCTTTATATTCATCGTCTCGATGCCCTTATCCCACGTGTTAGATGTACAGTTCTTTTAGAGAATGAAAGGGAAAAAACACTGATATAATCTTTCAGCCCCTTTGCTCAATCAAATAAGTTATGTCACCTTGCGTTCAACTAACATTTCCGGTTGACACAGTTGGGAAATGCTGTACTCAGCAGCGATTAGATTCGGTTGACTTAGCACAATGGTTGATTTTATGGCTAGATAATTTCTCTTGTAATGTGTTATTGTTAAGTTATTATTACGTTGTTGAGGTGTAATATTTGGATTATTGTGGTTTTACTCGTTTTCCCTATTTGTGATGATTTGTCATTTTTAAATTATTAAATTAGGGTTTAAGATTGGGTTGTTTTTTTTTTAATCGAAAGAAAAAATACATTAGAAATCAAGGAAGCCAATCTTGAAATGGAATTGTTTGGAGTGGATGAGCCAAACAAGGAAAGTATAACTTGTCTAGTAAATGAGTGACTTTATGAGTCCTTACCAACATGAATGAACTGTGTTGAGTAGATGAAGAATTTGACATGCAACATGTGAGGTAAAGATGGGGTGCAGGAAGCAATTGCCTTATGTCACCTAATAGAGGGGTTGAACTGAATTGGGGCTTGATGGAAGAAGAGGCGTTATTCAGCATGAGGACAATTGCGAAGACTTATGCCCAGGTAACATAACAATTTACCATTAGTTGATGAGATGAGCCACTGCTTCTAAGTGTGATTCAATTCCTTACTAATTTAGTCTCCCTTTCTACTAAACAATGCAAAACCAAAACTTTTACATAGGTAATTTAAATTTATACTATGCCAACATTTTCTTTGTTATTAGATAAATAACTAAAATTTTAAATTTCATTGTAGTTGATTTTTGAATATTTAATAATTTAAAAATTCATGTTGGATAACATTTAACAACTAAAAAGTATATATATTTTGGCAAGAGTCTTTACTAATTTTTTGGATGACCTAATTAGAGAATCTACCTATGCATCTGTGATCGCTTGTCTTTCGAATCATTACCATTCATATATTTAGTGTGCAATGTAATGTATGTGTTTATATTTTAAATTAATTATGTTAAAACCTACTTTAGATCTTTCACCAAACATGAAAATATTTTCAATTCTTCCAGTATATTTACGTTGAAGCAGACACGCTCCAAAAGTTGATCAAATTTACTTGCTTAATGCGGATTCAATTTCCACTAACAGCTAACTACATCTATTTATTTTATTTAAATTTTACAGTTATAAATTAAATCTAGGATTACAGATTAATTTTCCAACTTTTAAATTTCATTTCCGTCATTTAAATTATTGTTTTGTTTCTTTTCTTTATTATAGTTCATAAAATAATTTTAAAATGAATTTGAAAAGCATTTTGTTGACTCGAAACGAATTCCAATTGATGAAAAGTATGCCCTATAAATAAAAGGTGGTAGGTGTTGTGTTGTTGAAAAATACTCATGCTCACTCCACACCTCCAACACGTGTTGGAAACCAAATGAAAATGAAATCACATGAAATGAAGAAATGACGTGTATTCTCTCTCCTTCACCTTCCTAATTTCTTTTTTTTTTAACAGTATTTTAACTCATTTTAATAAATATATTTTATAACTTTCATATTTTAAATTTACCATCTTAATCATGACGCGGCGCATGTTATAATACACAATTAACTTGTAACTCATATTTTCAAACTTAGTGTATCTTTTATAAAAACTTTTTATATTATTAATCTACCTGTTTCAAAATTATACTTTAGAAGCAGTTATACCAACGTAAATTATACTAATAGGATATCTTCAATAACTTTTTATTTACTGTTTTATAATTTGACCGTGTAATTATAATCACAATAAATTAATAGTATACAGATTAAAAAAACAACAATAACATAATAATTAATAATATATAATATATTTAAAATGCATACCCTAAAATGTAAAACTTCTATTCTCTTAAGAGTTCATTTCATTAGGTGTCAAATTTTTTCTTTATCTTAGGAATCATTTAATTTGTAGAAATGTGGACCCCACCTCACTTTTATTGTTGTGGATAAGCTTCAACTCTCACCACCTTATCTCATTCCTACGTCACTACATCCAACGTTGTACTATATTCCACACATAATAAAAAGAATATAGAATTAAATTTCTAAAATAAATAAAAAAATTGAAATTTTGGTACGTGCTTTTCAGACAAGAATTTCCTTGTTTTGGAAGGAATAGATTCTTGAGTTTCTTCTTGTTTTGTATATTTATTTAATCTCTGTTTCCTCGTAATGCATGGACCAGACTTGTTCCATGGAGTGAAGTTTCTTCCAACAATAATACTCAAACTATATTTTTTATGGGTTCAGAGAAAAGAAATAAGATACATGAATTTCTTTTCCTAAAAGTAAATAAATAGTTAAAATTTTCTGTTTAAAAATAATAAAAGAATATTTTGAGGTTCGTTATTTTTTAAATATATTTTATTTTCATTTTAATTTCAATTACCTTGACTTATTTCATTCTCTCTCTGTATACATATATTTATATTCTACCAACCAAAAACTAAATGGTATTTATTCTACACATTATTTGTAATTCCAAATTAGTGTGGAGATATGTAATGTGCTTTGATAGCATTTAAGTTCATAAAAATGTCTTATAATAGTAAAAAAAACTTCTGTCCCTTTTCCAAACTGTGGAATTTATTTATTTTTTAACAAAATCCTTTTCAAGGTTTTTTCAAAGTATTTTAAAAAAATATTTCATGAAGTTATATCTTTTCACGCAAATTGTCAAGTTGCGAAACTTTCTTCGTTCAAAATGGATGTTGTGATACATTAAACAATACATTGTTCTACTTTGTGATAAAAACACAAATAATTTATCTTCTATTTTGTATTTTATGTCTATGCACAAAATGTAAAAAAAAATCATATTTATGAATATACTCTCCGTTTTCTTACTGCAATTTCTTCATGCCCACTTTTCTTTTCGATAAAGAAATGTTTTTTTTTTAGATATAAGAGTTTGAAAATTCTATATTTATGTTTCTTCTAGAGAATTTTCAAATTTGCAATATGTGCTAAATAGTTTATCATGTTTGAAAAGTCTAAATGATATTCTTATATTAAAAACACCCATTGACATGTCAAAATAACATCTAATGAATAATTTGAACTAAATGGCATTAGAAATAACACTAATTAAATTCAATTAGCACTATTATGCATAAGTTACGTACAATTAGTAGTATTAATTTTTAGAAAACGTATCAAAAACAGTAATTGACTTTTTATTACTACCTTAAATTGTAAGTAAAAGTTACCCAAAATCTTAAACTACAATTTCATAAAATTTATAATTTATTTTATGTTAAGAACACAATTAATGTACAAGAAAATATTTTATTAATAATAAATCCTAGTGAATAAAAGTTGTTAGCCATTATGATATCCAATTTAGTTACCGATTAAAAAATAAGAAAAAATTATTAGTTATTATCATAAATAAAAAACTCTAATCGGTCTCTAAATTAGTCAATAATTAAGTAAAGGTTAATTTAGAAATAAATTCATTTTGCATCAAGTCGATAATATTTAGTGATTAATTTCTTTTAGTATCTAAAATCTTGGTAAGTAAATTTAGTAATTAATTATAATTTTTATTCATAATAATGATTATTTAAGTAATCCATAATTTTTTATTTTGTAATATGGTATCTAAATTAGTCATTATAATGATTAATAATTTTTAGTCACTAAAATTAGTTGTTAATAAAACATTTA
>Ga0099823_1001756_pt1 | contig 18634 bp, 13 predicted proteins | sample CowpearedBW_FD_76831 | JGI IMG/M metagenome (GOLD analysis project Ga0099823, IMG submission 76831) | Root nodule microbial communities of legume samples collected from California, USA - Cow pea red BW | ecosystem: Host-associated > Plants > Roots > Nodule | place: USA: California | collected...
ATTTTAGGTGTAATTTGAAAATATAAAAGTCAATTTAATTTAAAATTTTCTTTCATAATTTGTGTAGTATTAATTATTTTTAATAGATGTTTATAAATATTGAAATTATAGTTTTCTTTTAATTTTGGATAATTTTTAAAAGTTGTATATTATAAACATTGCAAATTTGTAAAAAATAATTTAAAAATGAAGGAAATAACTAAAATAATTTAAAATCATTTTATTTTAAATAATTTTGTTATTTGTTTTTGTTTTATGTAAAATAAGTAACAATAAAAGATAATAACAAAATATATACCATTGAATTGAATCAAGTATAAATTTATTGAGCACAATTAAAAGTACAACATAAAGTAAGTAGTTCGATGTGGATCATCTAAGTGCAAGGTTGTTAGGACAATGATTTCTTGTGTGTCCTTCAGTTCTACAATAGGAACACTTTCTTGATTGTCTTCCTTCCTTAATGTCCATCTTAGTCCTAATTCTACTTGATTTAAGACGACCCTCCTCGCTCCTTTTTGTGGCAGGATGAGGCCAAACCTGTGGCCCAATGGTGGCCAATATTCTTCATGTCTTTACTCGCCAAACAAATTGTCATATACTTTCATGATGACATTCAGCCTATAATGGGGACTTATGTACATGCTGAAGTCGTGATGTGCATGCTTGCAAGCTGCAATAACATGTGAACATAGTAGATGGATTTTTTGAAACTTTCCACAATCGCTCCACCTTTCATCTAATCTGACTACAAATTTTCCTGTAGGACGTACTTCTCAGGGATTTATCATCTCCTCCAATCTGAATCTTGTGGTATTTCTATCAAATTCATTTACATAGTGTGTGTTTAACTTGGAGTTTGCATCTTGTAGGAAGTTAGTCGCATATTCAGAGTACACATGACTATCACTCACCATTGCAATTATTTGCCTACCTCTTTTCGTGAAGTATGTGTTGCACCTGGTGTACGTGACCAATACTATGGATGAAATTGGCAAATTCCTTGTCTTCTTCAGGATATAATTTATTGCTTTAGCTAAATTTGTTGTTACGTGACCCCACCTTCTTCCTTGATCATATGCAAGACACCACTGCTCCCTTGGAATTTGGTCTACCCAAGTTGCTGCTTCTGGGTTGTCTTCTCTAATGATGTTGTAGTAGTAGTTGTAGCGTGGCTCCGTCAATGCGTATGCTACAAATATAATGATAAGAAAAAATTATTTTCTAATAATGGGGGTGAATAATTAACAGCCAAAAAAAATGAAAAAGACAAATTTACATGTAATAACTTACCCATGTTGATGAGGTCCTTTTTCAGAGTTGTATTCTTGAATCTTTTTGTAAAATTTTGTGCAATGTGTCGAATACAAAACATCTGCACGCAGTTTCCTTCAGTCCAGCCACTACTGGGTCAGTTGAATGCTGCACTGATTGAATTGTGGCAGTCTGACATTAAACATAAATGTGTTAAGGCGTAACGTGCATCCTTAGGTTTTTAAGAAAAAAGACTAAGCTTCGACCGTTTCACCCTCTACTATAGCAAATGCCATCGGGAAAATGTTATTTCTCCTATCTTGTGCAACAACTACTAGAAGGGTGCCCCTATACCTTCTGTAAAGGAAGGTTCCGTCCACTTGCACTATTGGTTTGCAAAATGGGAAGCCATCAATGCATGGTTTAAATGTCCAGAACACTCTTCGAAAGTGTTGTTGGTTTTCTAGGACCTCCTCCCCATTTGTAATTGGACTGGTTTTCAACTAGTATACAAAGCCAGGCAAACAAGTTTGCATGGCTTGTAATAGGCACGACAATCGGTTGTAAGACTGTTCGCAGTTTCCATACACATCTACAATTGCTTGTTATTTCGCCAACCATGCCTTTCTGTAGGTTGTGTTATATCCCATAGAGGTTTGGATGGAAGAAATTATTGTTGCAATTGGTGTGGATAGGTTTGACTCCACCATTTGTCTTAGATGTTGAGATATTATTCTTGAGCCTAAGTGTTTGTGGTCTTGCGTTATGAGTTGTGTGGCACATGACACCTTCAACCTTTCTGATTTCCCACACTTGGTTCCTTGTACGTAATATTACCTGACATTTCCAAGCACACACCTGTTGTACACATTACACCCCAACCTTGTTGTGTTTGAGTGTGTGGTTTTGTAGGTGCAATGGTTTGTTATGTGGTATCTGTTTAAAGCATTAGAAGTTGTTCCTTTGTTTGGAACCTAATTCCTTGGGTCAGTGTACCAACATCATGCTCAAAGTTGTCATGCAATGCATTTGGGAATTCATCGTGTGGGGTCTGGTTGTATTCTTCATATAATTCGAAGTGTTGTGGTGGGTTATAAGGGACATGTATATGAGGTTGTTGTTGTTGTAAAGGGTGGACATCTAAGTTTTGGTCATGGTCATCAGGTTGATCAAATAGTATTTCGTCCTCATCCTTACTAAACGGGTCTAAGGACGTTGTAGGTAGACTTAAATTTTGAACTTCTACATTAGTTGGAGGAGAGAACGTTTGGGTGTTATGATATGCGGGTGATTGAAAAATATTTGAGGTAAACAGATTGGTTAGTAGTTCGGTATATGACTGTATATCATGCCCCCATTTCCCTAGATAGGTAGTGTTAAGGTCAAATGGTTCTTGTGTGGCTTTGGTGTTTGGTTGTGGATCATGTGCATGAAAATGTGTTAAAGAATTTGGTTGTGAAGGTATGATACCTAAGTTGTAGGTGGTGTAGAGTTTAATAAATGTAATAGTTCGGGTGGCTTGTATCATGTCAAAAGCCTCATCCAAGTCGTCGTCATCTTGGATCTAAGTGGTTGTGTACGTGACATGTTGGCCACACACTTTAGTAGGAAACTTGAAGTGTATCAATGGAACTCCATCCCTTTCATCTCTGTTTTCCTTGTCCATTATTATGTGAATAAGTTTGAATAGCCCGAAACATCTATGGATGCAGATCATGATTATCTTTATAGATGCAAAGAAGATACCAGTTTGAGGGTCACTGGCGATTTCTCCATCATCGTATACACAAACAAACATTGTTTCTTCCATTTGAATTTGTAGTTGAACAATACTTTCGAATTGAGTTTTTAGAGTAAGGAGAAATTGCAAAATTGAATTTGTGAGTTTAGAATGTGATGGTGAATGTGACTTTTTATACTACAAATTAAAGTTATAATGTGAGTGGCACAAGTTCTTATGTACCCATGTGACTGGCACGATCTCTAATGTACTCATGTGACGTGCACAAATTATTATGTTCCCTTATGACTGACACGACCTCTTATGTACCCATTTGAATGGCAAGATCTCTTATGAACCATGTGACTTGACTACATTTTAGGTGATCATGCTAGTAGTAGTACATGTTATGTTTTCATGTCAGAAGAATAAAATCTTATGTGTTTATGTATCACGAAATGAACATTACATTTAACCACCCCCCATTAAACAAATTAAAATGCATTCAAATAAAAATCTGCATACACATCGATGAAGCAAAAGTCCATAAATAAAAATAAATACTATAAAGAAGAAACTATAAATCTCAATCTAAGTTGAGGGACATGTTTAAGTTATTGGAAAATTTAAAATAAACATCATCAAGGGTTACATTCCAATGCCTTGTTGTAATAAAGGCCATTATCTCAACTGGAAGATGGCATGCTCTTGTCATTCCCATATAAAAAAATGGACTCAACGTTGTCATCTCCACACATCACACAAGATCGGTAATGTGTAATGTCACCAGATATGAAGATTGGTAACTTGTAACGTAAGTCTACTTTGTATTCGTGTAACGTCAAACCATTGAAGTGGTTCAGGATTGCCTACTTAAGTTGGGACATACTCATAGTATTTGTTATGGTCACCCATGCCGTGTTGGAGCTAATGTATTTATCAGAATAGTAATCTTCAACATAGATGCTGCCATTGAAGTACACCAACACAGTGAATGTTGTAGATCTCGTTGGGGGGTAGGAGTGATATGGCACTGACTTGATTAGATTGATCAAGCAATTGATGAAGGCCATTTTTATAGGCTGAATGGCTTAGCGTGGGATACATCAATGACAATTTTTGTTTGTTTAGGTTAATGGTTCAGATTCAAAGTTGAATAAGTGAACGCACAAGATTTAGATCCACTTTGCATAAGAATCCAAAATCTTTTTTTAGTGGTCTGTGCTTTAGTCATTGTCAATATGTCTACCAGGTTCAATTATGTGCCATGTGATATGTTAGCTTAAAATTAAAGGCACTACTACCCATGACTAGTAGGCTTTATTCATTGTCATTGTGTCTAACAGTTTTAATTATGTGGCATGTGATATGTAAGGTTTAAATTAAAGGCATCACTGCCCATGACTAGCAGACTTTAGTCATTGTCATTGTGTCTAGCAGCTTTAATTATGTGGCATGTGATATGTTAGATTCAAATTAAAGGCACCACTGCCCATGACTAGCAGGCTTTAATTATTGTCACTATGTCTAACAACTTTAATTATGTGGCATGTGATATGTTAGGTTCAAATTAAAGGCACCACTGACCATGACTAGCAGGCTTTAGTCATTGCCATTTATGTCTAGTAGCTTTAATTATGTGGCATGTGATATGTTAGGTTCAAATTAAAGGCACCACTGACCATGACTAGCAGGCTTTAGTCATTGCCATTTATGTCTAGCAGCTTTAATTATGTGGCATGTGATATGTTATGTTCAAAGTAAAGGCACCACTACCCACGAGTAGCAAACTTTAGTTATTGTCATCATGTGACATCAACTTCAATAGTTTCATTCAAAATAAATTCTTGGAGGTAGACGATTAATGTTGATATACACACTGCACGATGGATTTCAATTAGGCTTTATTTAAGTTTACCACGTCAACAAAGGCACTTATATATTATTATTTCATTTTAGTTCACAATCATAGTTGGCTATTAGCAAAACAAGGATGGTGATCCATCACGAAAATAACATTCACAATAGTTTTCTAGTTGTTGTTAACTACGAAGGTCGCATAAATTGTGCTTTTTATGTGTCAACTACTATGAATTTACAGATGTTGAAGGAAGAAATTGTAAGCTATCGTTGCTGCAGTCAGGGAAGAAGGGTAAAATATGTATGGTTTCACAAGCCTATGTTAGGACGATGGGACCAATATGAAACAATTCAGCTTCTTACGGATGATGATGTTCGCGACATGGTTGCCTTCTTCCTTTCACTCCCACATGATCTTCCAATGAAGCTTTTAGTAAACCTACATCCTCCTGAAGGTGACAATTTGGATGCAACAAACTTAGCTGCAGACAATAATGTTGATGACTAAACCTTAGTTCTCGATGTGTTTAGGGAAGTTTAAATAATTTGTTTACTTTTATTTATGATTATTAGTAAATTTCCATCAATGAGTTAAGTGTGAGCAATGTAACAAAGTTCTTGTGTTAAATTGAACTTTTCTTTTAGTACTAAGTACTTGTTATGTGGGCACTTTATTTGCACCTTAATAATTTTTTTTGCTTCTAAACTTATGTCATTGGCTTGACTGCATGAAATACTATAGAATTAAGTTTACATATGATTTGTATGAAATCATTCAGACAACAAATAAAATCCAAAAAGTCATGATCTTGACTTCATTTTTCAGCCTTTTTTAGTACTAAGTACCTATTTTATGGGCAATTTATCTGCATCTAAATAATTCTTTTAGTCTCCAAAACTTATGTCATTGGCTTTATTGCATGAAATACTATATAATTGAGTTTATATAACATTTTTATCAAATCAATAAGACAAAATATAAAATCCAAAGAGTCATGATCTTGACTTCATTTTTCAGCCTTTTAAACTAAGTACATGTTTTGTGGGCACTTTGTCTAACCTTGAATTTTTTTTTATTCGAAAATTATTCCATTGGCTTTATTGCATGAAATACTATAAAATTGAGTTTATATATGATTTCTATGAAATCATTAAGACAACAAATAAAATCCTAAAAGTTCAAATTTTGACTTCATTTTTCAGCCTTTTTTTACTACTAAGTACTTGTTTTGTGGGCAAAAACTCCATTTCACCTCCCCAATTATTTGCATATTGCTCCCCACATGTTTGTTACTGCTGTTGTATCATGTTTTTTTTAAGACTGTGATAGAGGACTATCCCTAGATTCTATGCAAGAAGAACTTGAAGATGAACCTTTACAATTCAAAGGATCTATGACAAGGGCAAGAAGCAAGAGATTGGAAAATCAAATATATTCAAGGCTCTTGATACTACAACCAACTGCAAGTGGAAATTCAAAGGATATGAAGATCATGGCTTGGAGCACTTTTGAAGGATGGTTATTAGGAAATTAGTTTATATTTTTGAACTTTGGGTTTTCTTTTAGAAATTAGTTATGTTCTATGTTTTGGGCTTTGGGATTTCTTTTATAAATTAGTTTATGTTTTGGCTTGGGCCTTCTTGTAGGGTTCTTAGGTTTTCTTAAACTCATGTGCCTATATATAGAGGTATTAAAAACTATTGTGGACACTTTTAGTCACATATTGAATTTGATTTCATTAAAGAGAAGATACTCTTTGTTCTTGGCTTAGGCCTCCGGTTCTTATCAAAGATGAACATCTTTGTGGCAAATCTTCACTTGACTTATCAATCTGCTAGATTGTGGCGTCCTCCATCTCTGTCTTCTTTCGCGTTCTTCTCTTATTTATTCGTGTCGTGCCTCTTAAGGATTCAAATTCAGAAACGACCATACTCTTTCCTGGATAGGATCATATAACTCCAATGAAGTATTTTGTTGTTGATAAGGATGCAATGTAATCTTTTATCCATATTGTCAACATAAAACATCTTGTTTGTAAGTAACAAAAGTGTTCACAATTTCTACAAAAAATCCAACACAACTTCTCACTTATTTCCACATGGTTGCCGACATATGAGTCAGTGGTGGTGCCATATATTTTTCCGTTAAGACTAATACCAATTGACTTTATTTTTGTTCATAAAGACCCCAATTAATTTTTTTTTCCATATTGGGTACAAAGAACATGGTCATTCATAATTTGCAAATTGTGAACAATGTGTACAAAAACCCTAACCCAACTCTCCACTTATTTGGACATTGGTCCCCAAATTAGTATGAGTGTTATTGTGTTATTTTTTTTTTTGTGAAGACTATTTCCAATAAACTATTTTGCTGCACTGTTTAGTCACTATCATAGAAGCTTTAGTCACCGTCATTCTGAAAAGATCTTTGCACATGAATGATTGCCCAAATTGCAAGTAGACAGATTCACATTAATCACCCTAACATGATAATGCACCAACCTCAATCTAAGGGATGGCATTTGTTTCAATAATCCAACGGCTAACATTTTCTTGCTTAAGTCTTGCATTTTCTATAAAGATTAAAAGTTGTTGTTTTAAATTGTTGGTATTGACACAAACCTATATAGAGATAAACAAAATGTTGTTATGGAGACAACAAGAGCACAAGGCTGCATACATTGCTTCTCGGGTATGTGAACTTCATTTATTATTAACACATCTAAGTTTTTATATAGTCACATGTGTTACTTGGTTTTTTAGGACACAAAAGGGAGCATTGTGTCATCTTACTGTCACTCCATGCTTGAACCACATCCAAGTATTGTGCTTGTACTACAAGATGCATGATTTGGCGGTGTGGCTAAATTGAGACATCTAAAGGTTGACCATGGTTTAGTGACTGCCTTGATAGAAAGGTGGAGGCCTGAAACATGCACATTTCATTTGCCAACTGGAGAATTCACCATAACCTTGCAAGATGTGTCACTTCATTTGGGGCTTTGTGTCGATGGACCCCCTATCATTGGTCCAACTATGTTGGATTGGGACGAGATGTATGATACCTTGTTAGGTATAACATCGATTAAGGGGGAGTCCATTGTTGGTTCTATGATCAAACTAAAATAGTTAAGGGAAAATTTGTTGCCTATAGATGAAAATTCAAATATTGAGGTCATTCATGCACATGCCAAAGCTTATATATTAGGACTTATTGGAGGGGTATTAATGCTTGATAAGACTGGGAATAAAGTACATTTAATGTACTTGAACTATTTGACTAATCTTCAAATAACCAGGAGATATAATTGGGGTTCAACATGCTGGGCTATGTTGTATAGGGAGATGTGTAGAGCAATTGATCGACGTGCGAAGACTATGGGTGGATGTGCTTCGTTGTTACAATCACGGGCATGGTTTCAGATGCCCTTTATTGCACCCATTTCAAGAGTTCGACCAACTTTCGCGTTAGTTTGTCAATGGAGCGACGTTCGAGTACTAGACTACAAAAATGTCCCACACAATGATTTAGTCAGATACCACGCAAGGATAAACCACATGCAATAGAATCAGGTAACGTTTTACATTTGTATAATGATAAACATAAGCTAAATAATTGACTAACATTTTCAATTATTGGTGTAGTTATTTGGGTTCCTTATGAGGGTTTGGACTATGTTATTGATGTTGAAGCATATCGGGACCAAGCATTATGGACGTCATGCACAACTTTAATTTTTTTTGCCATTGTTGAATGACACTAGTCGGACATGGTGAAGTTACAATTTCGGTTATCACAAGAGATCTCTGAAAAACACAACAACCTTGATCATCTACATAAAATATACATGAGGGGGAGACAGAATGAGAATTGGGTTACTATACATGCGCAATGGATAGAGGTATGGAAAAACTAGCGTGACCTAACATTGAATGGATTACTAATGCTTGGGCCACTTCAGCACACAACGGAGTACATGTCCTGATATGTTTCAAACTCATGTCCATATTTGTCAGTTCCACAAATGTTAAATGATTCTAGAATGAATCGTGCATCGACATCGACATATGTCCCTCCAACTAAACCATATGGTCAATTCCACAGATGTTAAATGATTCTAGAATGAATAGTGCATCGACATCGACATATGTCCCTCCAACTGAATCATATGCGACTATGCATGACTTAAATACTCCACCTCCACAACGATGTATGGATGGAACAAGGAATTCTATTTATTCATACTCAGAACTAGGCATGCCAACTATGTTTGCAACTTATGCTCAAACACCACCTTCTGCACAACCGTGGTTGCATACAAATTGCCAAACTCCAAATTTCTTAAGAGGTATGGACCTGCCTCAACAAGACTTAGTTTACTACGTCAACTATCCATATGCAGAAGCGTCATTATCTCCTTCACATGGTGGTCATCAAGCTGCGGAGGATTAGGAACCACAACCTTCACACCAAGAACAACCTAGACTTGAAGAACGAAGGAGGAACCCCACCAGAAACAGGCGTCGACCACGGTGTGGAACTGGACACCACTACGGTGATTAAAAGGATAATAATGTAGTTTAATATTTTATTACATGTGAAATACGCTGTGTTTTTGTGTTTGTAAGAGCGAACCGTTTTTAGCACAATTTCAAAGATGAGTAATGGAAAAACTTAATCATTCCAAATGCTTCATTGGTAAATCGCTAACAACAATTTCTTAAGATAAACTCAGCAAGTTTAATGATCTTAAAGACCATGTTAAAAGATATAAATAAAACTAAATACAAACGAAGTTCTCACACTTCTCAACTTTCATGAAGTTCACATAAAAAGATATTGTCGTCGTAGGGATCATCATTGAGTGTCACTGAATGGCATGATGAAGATCTTCTTCATTCCTTATAAAAGGAAACTCATCAATGCCTTCCTCAACAAATTCAGGAGGGACATGGTACCACAAATGGCTTAGTTGGGGCTCAAATGGTTTCATCAAATGACTTCTTATTATGATGCGCATATGGTTAAGAGTAACCCCATTTGGAATTCTACATAAGGAGAACCTTCACATCTTCGAAATCAATAGCAGCATTAAAGGAATTATATGCATTCAACTCCTCAAAAAAAATCCTTTTTACTTATTGTACTATAACACTCCACAACTTTCAAACTAAGGAACCACAACCTTAAATAAAACTAACTTCCTTCAGTTGGATAGCATGCCAAGGAAGATACTTAATTTCACCATTGTAAAAGCTGCGGGATATTTCAAATACATGGCCTCACATGCACCCTGTCATTATGACAAGACTTGTGAGCTTTATTGGGTTGTGCCAAGGCTGATATTTAATTGGGATAATGTGCCAAGGAAGATATTTAATTTCACCACTACAAAAGCTGACGCATATTTTAAATACATGGCCTCACATGAACCCTGACATTACGATAAGACTTGTCAATGATATTGGGATAGTGTGCCAATAAAGATACATAATTTGACCACTTGAAAAAATGACAGATACGTGAACACATGGCCATACACAATGTAATCATTAATGGTATCACATGCATGCTGAAACTATGACAAGATGTATCAACTTTATTGGGATACTGTGCCAAGTTTTTTACTTGCTTGAATTGTCAAAGGTAAGTAGTCTTATAATGCATGCCCTGATTCACAGTATATAATAATGGGCTAAGATGCACTATGCCACTATGAAAAGATGTATTACCTTTATTAGGATATCGAGTCCTATACACCTAATTTGAAAATATTTATTAGGATATTTAAAAAAAATAAATTCTTACTTTATAGTTATAGTTAATAGCTACTATTTTATTTCATCATATAACAATAAATTTTACATTATTTATTTGTATGAAAAAATAAACACTTTATGAATATAATTCTTATAAAGAAATCAAAGTAAAAAAATATAAATAAAAAATAAATTCGTACTTCCACATATTTTTTTAATTTTAAATATTCAATAAACATAAAAATATAAATAGTACAACACCACCTCAAACATTATACATTAATTGTTTTTACTTTAGTTACCTCTATTATAATTCATAATTTTTTTTCCAAAATCACTATTATAAAAAAAATTAATCAACAAAGTAAAAAAAAAAAATTAAAGTGACTTTTATATTTTCAAATTATACCTAAAATAACTTATTATACAATACAAAATCTATTTTTAACTCAACAAATTCAAATAAAAAATAAAATAACATTTATTTTTTTATATTTTTAAATAATACCTAAAATAATTAAAAACGTAATACTAAATCTATTTTTAAAAAAATAAATTTAACCTCTAATTCAACATTTTTTACAAAAACGAAAAAAATTAACTCTTAAATCTTTTTTTAAAATTTCAAAAATCTTAATTCTAATTTATTTTAAAAAAACAAAAAATAAAAAACAAAAACCCAGTTCAGAATTCGGCTGAATTCTAACCGGGGAAATGAAAAAAAAATTGTCAAAAACAAGGCTGGAATTTGGTCCTTTAGGCACTCGAATTCCCACATGAAAGAAAAAGCGTGCTATCACCGTAATATTTAAGCACAATATATTATACCGGTGAATAAAATAAGAAACCGTGCTTCTGAAAAAATAAAAATAAAAAAAGGGTGCAAGAAGAAGCGGTCCTTCTTTAAATTCAAATCCATGGAATTCGGACTAATTTATAAAAAAAAATTGATTCTTCATCTCCACCACGTCTTTCATCTTTCATCATAGTGAAGTAACAAAAACAATATTTTAAAGTCTTTACATTTTCAGAAAATATTATCAAATCATAAAAAAGAAAATCTAAGATGTACATTCTAGAAAAATATATCTCACTAAAAAATGTTTTAGGATGAATAATCATAAATGTTAAAAATCAATTCGAGATTATCCATTTTGAATCGAAAGATAATGCTTCATTCTAGAACATATTTGTGATTCCAAACTTATAATGTCTTCAAAAACTATAAAAGTGAGGTGGAGAAAGAAATTATGAAGGTTTGAAAAACAATTGTACACCTTAGAACGAACTTGAATTCTTGGAAAAACTTTGGAGTGACCTTTTTAGTCTTTCCCAAATGAGATTGTTAACAGAAGTCTAATGGTAGTGATTAACAGAATTCAAATTCTTATTGCATGCAGAGAAATCTTAGTCCAATTGCAGTTTTCCTTTATATACTCTTCTAGAAATTAATTTGTCACCAACAAGAGTTTTTACATTGAGCTTGCCCCAATGGCAGAAGAAGCAAAGAAGAATAACTAGCAAGACAATCCAACACACAACAGCAACCTTCAACATTCGACACCGTAACCTTCATTATTTAGCTTCCATTTCCCATCTTCATAAACATCTTATAAGCGATCATCAATCTCTTCAATGTCCACGTACACAACTCCAGGCCACAATGAACTCAACAATCTTTCCTGGCTAAGAATTTCAAATGAATTCATTACGTAACTTCAAAACGCGTACACTGAAATCGTAAAAACATTCATTATAAAGGATAATCTCTTACAGAATATTCAAATAGGTTTCAGATTCAGTATTTTGAAACTGTTTTTCTGGCTTCTGGAATGCTCCTGCATCTCAATGATTTTTCCCAAAGGGATATAAGTCTTCTGAAAAGGTATTGAATTCTCTCTCGAATAGGCTTTCCTGGAAGGATACTTGAATTCCTTTTGATATTGATTGTCAAAAATATTTGTGAGAAACATAAGTCTAAATCTAAAAACGGCGCACGAACATTTTAAAGGTTTAAACTTTGGTAGATACGTATGAATATGTTACCCGCTTTTAGAAAGTGTCAATTGCATCCTCTAATTTTTGAAGATGTACTTTAATTAGGTCCCTTTCAGACAAAAATTATTAACACAGTTAACAATATGCCACATGTCAGAATGTAATTTTTTTATTTTTTTTATTTTTTTATTTTTATTTTTTTAAAAAAATATAAATACTATGTGTCAAGTTCGTGATGTGACACGTGGCATTATTAGTGCCATCGGTGTCACTATCAGATCTCACTGTTGATTTCAATCTAGTCTCTGTATATGTTTTTTTCATTTAATTTAGTCTCCGTATATGTTTTTTAATTTAGTTCCTATTTATGTTTATCTGATTCAATTTTGTTCCAATTTTTTTTAATAATTAAAATATTTTTGTAATCCATTTTTTATAAGATTAAAACTAATTAAGTATAAATATTTTTACAAAATTAAGTACTGATATTTGTATTGTTTCTCTCCAATCTCAGAACAAATTTATTATTTATATAAATGTTATACTAATATTTTTTATTAAAAACAAAATTTTAACATATTACTTTATTAATTACTTTTTATTAAGTTCTCATTTTTTGTTATTTTTTTTTCAAAATACAACAATATTGTCTCTTACTAATTTTAAACCAAAAATTTTATTTGTATGAATGTTATACTAATATTTTTTTATTAAAAATGACTTAATAAAATAACTTTTACTACTAAATTTTAATATAAATATCAAATATTTAATTTTTGTAAAAATTTTATACTTAATTAGTTTTAATTTCATTGATTTTAATTATTAAAAAAATGGATCAAAATTAAATGAGAGATACATAATGACAATGACATCATGGTGACATTAACATGTGACCTTGCATTGCCACGTAACTCTACCAATGTCACATGTTACACCAAGGACTTGACACGTGACATTTTTAATTTTTTTTTTCAAAAATAAATAAAAAATTAAAAAAACACATACTGACACGTGGCACGCCGTTATTTATTTCCGTCTGAGAAAGACCTAATTGAAGTACTTTTTCAAAAGTTGGGACACAATTGACATTTTTATAAAAATAGGTACCAGATTGACACACCTATACTTAAGTGAGTATCATCCGAGTAATTAAACCTTCGTTCTTTTCTTGGAAGGTGCTAACTGAGATTCTTACTGTGTAGGAAGAAAGAGCCTTTCCGAACTCGTACATTTGCCAATTTGTGTTTGTCCAAAATACACAAAAGAATCACTATAACTAAAAAAAATTGATTATATGAAGCCTAAGGTTGGGAACTCTGATCCTTTTAGTGTATTTTCTTTTAAGATGGACAATAGGCAGCCAAGACATTTAAAATTAAATAAATAAATTGAAGTATTTTCTGGCATAAAAATAATGCCCCTATTCGAAGAAATACATGTGATATTTGATTTTGTTTATGTCATTTCTACATTGTTTTACTTCCTCCAATCTACCCACTGGTGTAGCAGCTAATGATTCCATAACCTCTCAAATGGGGTCAAAATTGTGTTTGATATGGACACTATACATTAATCAAGTGCAGCTTTATTTTTTCGACCAGTTAATGGCTTGGGCAGGCCATCAAAGATTGGTTTTCCGATGGCTGCAGTTGAGAGGGCCTGCATTGAGGTTGACCAAATGGATGAGGAGCCACTGTTATCTTGATCATGTAAACAGGACGTACTTGATGATTTCCTCACCCTGGATGAACCTTCATTTAGTGTAGTATCCACCATACCCATTGCCACAGGACTCGAACCGTTTTGATCAGAATCAGATGCCAAATTAGTTCGGCTAGCTGCTTTCTGTCTAAGAGCTAAGCCCATTCCAGTTCTTGATGGAAGAACACCAGGGCTGCTATTATCCTCCCTCAGAAGCAGCTCTGGTATCCTGGTAAAGTCCGCTACAGATTTCTGACGTCTCTGGACAAGATTGTAATTCCATTTACTGGAGTCAACTTCCCTGGTTAATGCAGCTGATGTCTCATTTGATTTTTCCATAATCTCTTCCAAAATTACATTGACCAAGCTTTTAGATTTCCGGTGATGGCTGAGAGGTCTGTCAGACGTAGGTGAGTTTCTGAAGTAACCATCTTCTGAGGGAGTTGAGGATCCTTTAAGTCCATAGTAACCCTGTAATGAGCTCATGGCTAGTGAGACCTTCCGTTCAGATGACTTCATTTTCAGTGATGGGAATGAATCAAGCAGATCATGGTGTGCCTGAGTAGTAGGAGAATTGTGATCTGAATATCTGAAAGAGACAACATTCATGGCCATAAGTGATTTAAATGCTAATCGGAAAGAAATCACAAGGTAATGATGATATAAAAAAAAAATGTTGAAACCAACATAAAAAGTGCATATTATAGATCTATTTTCTTTAATTACAAATTCTTCTGAAATTTCTACATAAGCCCCCAATTCCCGTTCACAGAATTTCATATGCTAAGAAATTAATACAAATGACAGGTTAAAGTCATAACAAGGTCCAGAGGATACCCAATTACAGTATAATTAAGTTAAACTGCAATTCTTAGATAGCAAGTTTAAACAAAAGCAGCATTCAAGAAACAAAGCAATATATCTTCAACCTAGCAGAACAAATTTCAACACTATGATGAGCAATATTATCCACCATGTAAATTTCCTATGACCGATTAACATTACCAACCCATTTTACACTGCATCATTATAAGCAATCGCTATTGCCATAACCATTGCCATATTTATTCTTAAGCATCCATCAGAAAACATATTCTGTAACCAAAACCAATATTAAGCCTGTTGAACAAATAAAAAACTGGCACTTCAAATGTAAGGTTAATTCACAGTCATCAAAATGACAAAATTTTTAAAACAAGTATAGAGGATTCATCAATAGTAATTATCTAGAAAGCGAGTACACAGACATATGATAGAAGAAAACAGAGGAGCCATACATAAAGGAAGAAAAAAACATGATAAATAGAATAACAGCAATCTCAATGATATTATAGAAACAAGAAACTAAAAACAAACTGACCTAATGATGGAAAAAAGCTAAGGATTTAATTTTGCTCAATTACAGCATACAAAATGGTTTTACAATGACAGCAAGTACAATCTTAAAACTACAGCATTGAATTTCATTCTAAATGTATTCTCAGTTTCTCACCTTAACCTTCATTTTCTGCTCAGGCTGTACAAGCATGCCCAACAGATACACGTAACCAAAGCACAATAAATTACTCGGCGTTTAACATGAAACATGCCCAAAATATCAAACTCCCCTATGAAAGCTCATATAAGGTAAGAAATCAGAAATTCCTCCCCCACCACCTCCCTTTTGATGTATACAAGATACTCTTCTCAAATATTTCAGTAGCACCAACATGTATGAGGCAGCATTTGACACACAACTAAAACATAATGGAACATTTTTTATTACATTCTCCTTAGCTCCACCCTTTAAGTGGAACCAAAATATACTAAATGACTTAAACTTACGTCCCCTATTCTGTACTCTTTTTAAGATACACCAAATATAGAACATGACCTACATGTGATGCTCTGTCCCGGCCTAAAGTGTTCACCAAATGCTCCCTAAGACCTAGTTTCTTGTATTTAATGCTTTTCCTTGATCCAACAAAGATAAACATACCCAGGAGTACTGGAACCATTTGATAAACAAGGAGATGGAGGGTGTCTTCCAGGTAGCGGAATGTGGAGAGTTTTAAGAGCAAACATTTGATGGTCTGTAACAAGGCTATTCAACCTTTTGACATCTGCAACCTACAATTTTCCAAATAAAATAGAGCTGAAGAAATTACATTTCATTGCACAACTCAAATTGATAAAAGAAAAAACTTCAGAAAAAAGAATTCAGCACAGTACTCCCACCAAAAGTGGTGCCGGAGAAAGGCAAGCAAAACGATAAACAGTTCAGCAAACACTCGGAACCGACTAAACCAATAAATCGACAAGGAAATAATATCAATGCAACGAAAAATACTACAACCATTTAAAAACAGAAAACAATGTGAGTTTTCACCATTATTAATAGTATCTCTTCCTCTTACTTTTGCCTCAAATTTCCTGTCATTTAACTTTTTTTCCTACACAAATGATGACTCTGACCCAAACGTCTCAAGAGGAGATCATATCATATCATATCATATCCATCTGCCAAATCCTAATTCAATATCCCCAGGCACAGTTTCTGATCAGAATTGAAATTTCAACTAGATAATCCAAATAACAAAGCTTTGCATCAAAAGTCAAGATACGTTACCAATCAAACCGCAATTCTGATTAGGAAACATCAAAAGCACCTAAAAAACTATATCTAAGTTTTCTCATAACATAGGCTGCACCCACATCACACGCCACAAAAACTATGTGAATTTGACTCATTTATAGCACCCTTTCATCATCGGATTCCCTCTAGCGTGAATTTGACTCATATAGTACCATTTAATCACAAAAATTTCCGCTGGCATGAATTTCACTCATTAGCGACCCTCTCTCATCATTAAATTCGTCCTTGCATGAATCCGACTCACACGGTACCTTTTATTCATCAAACCCCAACTTCCGTGAATTTGACTGATATATGACACCCTTTGATCATCAAATTTCCCTTTGGACGAGTTTGACTCATACCCTAACATCTTACACTCAGCTCCCTAGAGAGGGCAAAACACGCGCGTGCACTTAAACCATCCGCAACACAATTTCCAATAGTTTCTAAGCAATCAGAATCAAGCTGATACAGAGCAGAAATTATAAAATAAACAAGTAAATAAAAGAAAAAAAAATTAAACAATAAAAGTACCTCAACACCATACTTGATAGCGACACCAGCCAATGTATCGTATTTGGAAACATGGTGTTCAATGTATCCAAGTCTGGGAGGCGAAGAAGACAGCGAAGAAGGCTTAGCAGGACTACGTTCTGCGCTGGGTACCTCTCCGTCGTAATCATCACACACAAACCTATCGTAAAAGTATCCATTGGTGTTACCATTGTTATTGCTATTGATATTGCAATTCTCTTTCCACTTTTCCCTTTCCATCGCGTATTTTCAACCCACGCTTCAACATCGCAAACCCATTTTCACATGAATTGGAATCGATCAATCGATTGATCAATCAATGAACGAACAAACGAACGAACGAATGAATCCCGCTTCGTTCGAATTCACGGATCTGTGTTTGTCTGCGTTTTCTTCCTTTTTCTCGGAAAACGAAGGAAATTTGTTTTCTCTCTCTTCTCTTTCTTTTCCTCAGTTTTAGTTATTTAGATTTTTTTTTCTCCAACGTTTTAAATAATAAATACTCCAATTAATATTAAATTAAATGAGAGAAACAAGTTTTTGGGGAAGAAAAACACAGGATTAGAATATAGATTTTCAGTCATTAAAATCTTCTCTAGATATTACGTGCTAGTTTGGCCTTAGTTTTTTTTTATAGTGTTGACAATATAATTAGTGATAATTTTAAATTCTCAAAATTTAGATTAACGAATAATAATTTAAATAATACACAAAATTTAATAAAACAAATGGGAGATTATAGTGATAACAAAAAAATAGGTTTTTTTTAAAATGGTGTTAGTTTTTTTATACAAAATATGAAAATGGGCATATTTAAAATAAATTTACCGATTATGGGTAAGTCGTGCACAAACCAAACGAATTTCAACTTATTTAATTTTCAAAATTAAATATCGCGTCGCGTGTGTACACTTTTTCTTGCTAAAGTCGTGAACTAGTTGCAATATTTTTTTTTTTTAACTTAGAAGATGTGTGTAATCAATAACCAACACTATTTATAATTTGCTATGACATAATCTAATAATTTTTTTATTGAGTTAAATAATTATTTTTCTTTAAAAAAAATAAAAAATATGCGTCTAATAATAATCAAAAGAGTTTAATTTATACACACTATCACTATAAAACATCACAAACGTCTAATGAAATTTTACAATGACAATATATATATATATATATATATA
>Ga0099823_1001757_pt1 | contig 18632 bp, 8 predicted proteins | sample CowpearedBW_FD_76831 | JGI IMG/M metagenome (GOLD analysis project Ga0099823, IMG submission 76831) | Root nodule microbial communities of legume samples collected from California, USA - Cow pea red BW | ecosystem: Host-associated > Plants > Roots > Nodule | place: USA: California | collected...
GAACCTGTGTTAAGAGATGATCAACATAAACAATCACTGTTTCTTCCAGGCATGCTTCAACAAATCTCCTAAAAGATCGTTCTTCAATATACCTTAAATATATGAGTAGTTGAAAGTTAGTTTTCCTCACAAATAATATATTTAACAATAAAAATTCAAATAAATGCAATAGAAGTCATTCGCACTTACAGAAACAAAATTCAGATCTTATACAACGGAAATTTTATAGCTAATCTGCTATGAATAATTTAAGAATATTGGAATAAGATATGACAATAAAAAAAGGTAAACAATAATATACTGAGAGAAGAATAAAAACAAGTATTGCCACCAAAAATAATCCCGAAAAAGGAAACTAAATTCCATCAGATAGGAGAATTTAGTGTAAGACTTGTCTTTGGCTGTTTAGTTCAGAAGTCTTTGTTTTGGTATAAGACATGGCTACAAACATACAAATTCACATGTATTATGTACTATGAAATAGAATATATTTAAATGTGAATTTTATTTTCATTTTTATTGTGTTAACAAACACACTAAAGTGCATGCAGCACCGATGTCTAAAGCAAGAAGGCCTTTTACTGTAAGTGAGAATGGAAGAGCTTGACAGCAACTATATTTGGATAATCAAGATTAAACTTACTTAAAGATTAAATGAGCACTTAAAAACTGCACATCACTTTGTTCTAATCTCAGTCATCCATATAAATAAAATCGTACACTTTGTGCTTGCTTCTATTACTCTGAAAATAAATATACTCTCACTTGTTGTGAGCACAAGAGTGGTGGTGGGGAATTTCCATCTCATGCTATGATATAATATTTTTGCATCTATCTGCCATGTACAATACAGGATCAACGAGTTTGACAACCCTGCTAAACCTTAGAAGTTTAGCAGTCTATAAAAAGCGGATGTGGATCCCTGCTGAACAGGTAACAGTTTCTACAGAGATACACGAGAAAGTGCCACAGCACATACGGAAAATTAAACAAGTAAAATTACATAGACAAGAAAATATACTCACATTTTAACATCGCCAAAATAATCACCAAATGTTGCGACCAAGTACTCAGTAACCTGCCCCTCACTCCATTCTGATAAATGCAAAGAAATGAAAACTCAAGTTTTGCACCAAACAAGGTGCTAAAGCATTCAACTAATGATGTACAAAAGGAAACATAGTAAATTTTACAATGAGGATAATGTACAGGATAATGATTGATAATAGTACAACATTAATCAAAATATGCAACTACTTAGCAGCAACTATCAAGTACAAGAAGTGTAAACTGGTATTATCACAGGCTTTAAAACACTTGACAATAATTTGCAACCTATTATATCTTGAAGTTAAAGACAGTGTGCATTTCCTATTTAATTATATGAATGTATTGCAGGAAAGTACAGTTCCAAAAATAGGAATACTGCTAAAAGAAAAAAATCCCATGTAAAAGTTATAAGCATAAACCAGAAAGACCCACTAGTTAATTGTAAAAACTTATTTTACCTTTCTGGTATAGCTTCACCAGTAACTCCTGGACACCAGGATCTTCAAATATCACACTAACAGTTTGATGCACAGCTTCCTATCACCAAGAAGAAATTCAATGTATGAGAAGTCAAATTTCTTCCAAGTATAATATATTCATAAAAATTGTAATTGCAGTGAACTTGTCTGATTTTAATATGAAAGTATGTTGTGTAAACTATCAGAAAAATGAAAACTGATATGTAAAATTTAGAAATAAAACATCTGATTTTCCACTTTAAGTCATGGCTTCAAATCCTAAAGGTTTTATAGATTTACTCTCCTGAAACCCCACTAATTAAAGACTCGTGCACTGAGTTGCCACCTTTTATTACGAAGCTTTGTCACATCCATTTTCCTTTATGTTAGTTGGTTTTTCCTCTTTTGCTCTTATGTTTAGGAAAAATCATTATTGTTGCTCTTTTTGTAATCTTTTATCTTAATTAATTCTCCGTTTTATCAGATAATAATTAGTATAATCATAGAAATAAGGAGTCGATCCCTTGTAACCATGAATTAGGAACTTTTTATAAATTAATATATCATATCTTTGTTATTAGAGAGGATAACTACTCTCCTCAATTTAGTGTATTAATTATTTTTTCTTAATATAAATAAAACACTCGTGCCGTCTCCGAAACACAGTTTCAGCTTACTGATTCTCTCTTCCCTAGAGTTTTACAATAATAATCAAAATTATAACAAAAATAATAACCAGTACCCAGATGCACTACAGATCATTGGTCCACAGCATTTTTCACCAACTTGGCATACAAAGATTTACAAACTGTAATTACAAGATAATAAAAAGATATAAACAAAATACTTGATGAAATGATAACGGCATATATATAGAATTAGCCATATCTGTCATACACAACTCTTGATCATTTCTAAACAACTACACAAATTTGTCATGCACTTGGATAAACAGAAACACCTGCAAGCAACTAACTAAGATTTGGCATTTGGCTTCTATTTTTGTTTTTGAAACCATGGTCATTTTAAATTAGTGGAATTTCCCAAACATACATACAGTACAAGGGAATGAGTTTTTTCTCAATTGATTTTTTTGCTAACGTTGTCCTTTGATTTTGCTCCAATATCAACTGTCAAAGAAGTTTCTTTATCCTCCAAACTTATAGTAATTTCATCTCTTCATCATAATGCAATGATTTATCAAATTATAATTTATAATATATGCATAAATGGCTGTGATCTACTATAGACCGATGATCAATTCTGTATGTGATTAAGAATCCTCAACTTCAAGGATTTTGACAAAATATCAATCAATTTAAAACCTTGGTTTATATCATTTTGAATTTCACAAAATGAGGCATATGTGGTTTCCAATCCACAATCATGCGATCTCATTATTTGTATCAAGTTAAAATATCTGAGATTATTAAAATAAGTGTGAAGAAACAGACACATACAAATAAGTTCTTTCTGAAGAATAAATGCTTTTTGAAGTTGAAGAAGATGAATGTCAATTAAATGCATCGATATTTCACTGAATAATTGCTTTACCAAAACAACGCACTCGAGAAACATATTAGAATAAAAAATTGTACTCTCTTCCATACCTTAGCAACGTCAAGAAAACCCTTACAGGTATCTTCAAAATTAACCTGTAGTGAAACAAAACACAAACACATAAAGTCAAGAAAATGATTGGGAAATTTAATCATAAGTATGACAATCAGGTAAGTTTTAGACAATTTCAAAAGAACCAAAATATTAGGAACAGAACAGGAAACTGATGGGTTTCATCATTGGTGATTAACACAATTCAACTTGGTGATACCCAAGTGGAAGAGAAGCAAGCAACATCAATCTATAATTCTTAAAAAGCTCAGTTAGTTGGGCTAACCAGCACCAGTTCCACTATAAGTAATTGACAATCTTAGTTCTGAAACAAGGCAATTTTTTTTAACCAAACTAGGTATGCAAAATCATCTACACAGATTGCAACCCCAACTAGGTTGACATTCCAAACTATATCAATCATTTGCACCCGTTAGATATTGTTAAGATATTGTTAGATATTGTTAATCATAATATCAAATAATATCTTCTATTTACTCTATTTATTTTTAGTTATTCTTTTTAGTTGTACCTCTCTCTATTATAAATAAATTACCCTATGTGTGGTTTATACACAAGGGAGATTAATCTCAAATCATATTTTCTCTATATTCAACATGGTATTAAAGTCATAGTTAAAACCTATCCTAGCGAGATTTTTTGGATATTTTGTTCCACCCGCTATTGGGCCGCTAACGAACCACCCATTTCTAGACCTATGCACGAGATTTATATACCTCGGCGTGAGGGAGGTGTGTTGGAAGTCCCACATCGACTAGAAATAAGCAAATTTCATAATTCCCCATGTGAAGATCATTGGAATGCAGTCATTCGTATCTCGAAGTATATTAAAGGATCTCCTAAAAAAAGGATTGTTATATGATTCTAAAAACCATACAAGAGTTGTTGTTATTCAGATGTTGATTGGGTAAGATCTCCTTCTGATAGAAGATTTAAATCTGGGTATTGTGTCTCCATTGGTGGTAATTTGATTTCGTGGAAAAGTAAGAAATAATGTTGTGGCAAGATCCAGTGCAGAAGCAGAATATAGAGCTATGCTGCCTGTAAACTTGTTTGGCTCAAGCAATTGCTTGGAGAGTTACAATTTGGAGATGTCACTCAAATGACACTTGTGTGTGACAATGTTGCTCATCATATTAGCTCTAATCTTGTCTTTCATGAGAGGACCAAACACATTGAGATTGATTGTCATTTCATTCGAGAAAAGATTATGTTTGGAGACATCAAGACTGAGTTTGTTAACTAAAGTGATCAGTTAGCAGATATTTTTACTAAGTCTTTACGGGGACCTAGAATTGATTATATTTATAACAAGCTTGGCACATACAATTTGTATGCTCCAGCTTGAGGGGGAGTGTTTGATATTGTTAAGATATTGTTTGATATTGTTAAGATATTGTTAAGATATTGTTTGATATTGTTAAGATATTGTTTGATACTGTTAAGATATTATTAGATATTGTTAATCACAATATCAAGCAATATCTTCTATTTACTCTATTTATTTTTAGTTACTCTTTTTAGTTGTACCCCTCTCTATTATAAATAGATTATCCTATGTGTGGTTTATTTACAAGAGAGATTAATCTCAAACCCTATTTTCTCTATATTTAACAGCACCATACCTTAATTTATTAAAAAAATCAAGAAAATAAAATAAATACAAACCAAGAGGGGGCCTCCAGTCTCCTAAACAAGGTAGTTGATATTTGCATATTGATAGTAGGGAAGGAGGAGGAAGGAAGGTTATTGTTTTTTATGTGGCTGACAATTTTGGGCATTCCATGGGTGTCTTGAAAGGAAGTTAAGAGTGCACTTTGGAGGAGGACCAAAGAGAATCAGAAGGAGAAATATTAAAAAAAGGTTGAATTATGGAACCAAATTCAAATGTTGCTCAGGAAGGCACAATTCCCTTTAAAAACAAAGTTGCTACTGTATTGGGAGGCATTATAAGAACTTTCTTATAAGGCAATTATTACAGTAATAGTTCTAAATTAGTAACCAAGTACTAAATTAGTAACCAAGCAGATGATGTGAATGATGGAGTTGTGCAAGACATGGTTCGGCAGGCGGGCTAGCTAAGGGGAGAACAAGTTGTGCAAGCTTATCTGGTATTAGACACACACCAGAAACAGAAATAACAAAGGAGGTAGTTATACAAGCTTACCCAGTGGTATGATATAGGAGAAGAGGACATAATGGGAACAACTATCCATTTTTATGGTGGTTTTGGGAGAACCTAGGATCTGGGTTTTCCATTTGTAAGAACTTAGACTCATCAAGAATAATATCTCCCTTATACTATTTTGTTCTATATTAATTATTTAAACAGTTTCAAGAAAATCAAAACTATTGTGGATAACGATGATTTGGGCAAGGGAGGTTGTGCACATTGCTAAGTCACTACTTGTTGAATATAGTGAAATGATATTAGCTTTACCCTGCTCTGGTGCATTTGCCCATTCTTAATGTTGCACTCTAGTTTTGTATGTGTTTTCTCTATTGGTGCTAAGATGAATGATTGACCTTGCACAATGAACTCCAATCTAGTGTTAATTTCTGATTTTCTGAACTACCATTTCAGCTGCCACTGGTTTTGCACTATTTTATTATGCTATTTGCTGCACTTTTCATTCCATATGTTGGTTCAATTTTAATTCTAAGATAGTTTTTCTATTTCACAGTTTTCAAGGTTATTGAAGCGTCATTTCCATTCAGTCCTTTGCTTTATAATTTTCTCAGTCTCGGTTTTTTTTCTTCTCTTATAATTCTCTTGCCTTGGCCTTTAATACGTTTTCAATCTTAGTTTGAGAAGCTCTGATTGGTGCTGTTCTGTTCTTGCGTCCAGATTAGAATACTTTTCATTTGATATATGCCATTCAGAAGTGTTGAGCATTGTTCCATTGTCCCTGCAAGCATCAATTAAGCATTTGATGTTCGATCATCTTTTCATTGTAACTCTTGTTTTATCTTAGTTAAGAATGCATTTTATTTAGGTTGGCCTGCAGTTTTAGATTCTGTTTTGCATCATATTAGCTATAGATTGCATAGTAGTTGGCCAATTAATTTTATGTTTCTCTCAAGTCCTTGGACAGCCTTAGTTTCTCCAATTAATTTTGTGCTGCACATTGTTATAATAGTCTAGTTTTAATTTTCTCACGGTCATTGCATTTTATTTGCTTGCTATTTTCTGTTTTCACTAAAAACCCCCAAAACATGTTCTCTTGCATTCAATTTAATCATTGCATTGGCCTTATACTACATTAGTAAGGTGATTAATTCATTTTCTTTGGGATAGTTTAGGTGACAAAGCTGTTACCAAGGAATAATCTCTCTTGTGTAGAAAATAGACATAAGATACTGTATTTATAATAGAGAATATGGGCTAAACCCAAATTACAGATAATGGATAAAGAGAAATAATAACAAATAAACAGAAGATAAAACATAAGATATCTAATATATCTAACACTACCAATTATCCAAGTCATTCAATGGAGCATGGACTAAAAACATAGAATCCTAAACTTGAGAGCCAATTCTTGAGAAATACGTCATATTTTGGTTACAATTTTGTTAATAATTCAGTGCAGTGTTATGTTCTTTTTTGAGGATAACAGATTGATAAGAAAGTAAAGCACATGCTTTCTCCTCATTCACAACATGCATCAATGAAAGAATATACATAACTTTCCCAACAAAATTTTAACACTTTAGTTCCCAAAGACCATGTCAATAACCAACAGTTGTCATGTTAATGAAATTAAGAAAAACAACAAAATCAAAGAAATTCAAACCTGATCAGCATAGTTCTGTGGGAGGGCTTCTATGGTGCTATTACTTAGCTCCATTGCAAGGTCATAGCAACGCAAATTGTTGTTAATCTAAAAACGTTATATTGAATGTCATGTTAACAAAAAGCAATCCTGTGCTGAAATAATAAGCCAATACTTCCAAAAAGAATTACACTAACCATAGCGCATAAAGGTTCCAGACCAATTTCAGAAGCTGGCTCTTCAAGTCTCTTCTTTTCAGCTGCTTGAAAATCAATCATTACCTGTAAAAACACATAGTATAACCTAGGATACAAAGCTACCGATATAAGCAATAAGCACTACATGTTATGCTGTGAGGACCACTTTATAATTTCTGGTGATATCCTCCCAGTAATGATGTGTTACACTCAAGTCTCAAAAACTAAGTTCTCTCCAGTTTACCTTTTTTTTCCTAGAGTTTAATTTTCGAACAGATAAATGTATAATAAGCATGTCATGCTACATCTATATCTTATCCGATATTACCTGAATGGTTGCCAGGGCAATTCTGTATAACATGAGATCAGTGCTATTATCCCGAACAATTTGTACTTGCTCACCAAGTATCCTGAAGAGATCAACAGCAGCAGGGGTATATAACTTCCCATCTTCAGTTTTCTTTGGTGGCTGTGTTCTATCTGCCTCTAAAATGTTCAAGTACCATTTCTGAAAACATTAAGAATAAAGCTTAGTCCTTTTGTATGGTAAAGAAATTACCCAAGAAACATCATAGATTACTAAAGCTAAAAGATAAGCAAGATAGTTAGGATTACCCTAGTTGTAGCTTGCATTCTCTCAACATAAGAGTTCATTAGAGGATCCATTGAACCACTCTCAGAACACACTTGGGCTAGAGACTCATCAACTCCAAGCCCAATCAGATTATCTTGGTATTCAACCACCCAACCAGTTACCTGTTTCGTAAAAAAAATAAAGAAAAACATAAGCCTGGGTATTTCTTTTTCCAGCAAAACATTCAGAGCAATAGAGTATACTTATATTGATTTACACACACACACACACACACACACACACACACACACACACACACATATATATATATATATATATATATATATATATATATATATATAAAAACATATATTGTTGAGTCAGCACATAGTCAATGTCAGTCAGTTATGCTACTGGCAAAGTTGTCAAACTCGAGAGTTTACGTAAACTCGTAAGAGCTTAGTAAACTCAACTCGTAGAGTTAACTTGTAAGTTCCGAGTTTACTTTCTATAAAAAAATTATAAATGTCATATTAAATCAAATATTACAATAAAATAATTAAGCAAAATAGTTAAAGAAAATAAGTTCAAACAAATACAAGTTCAATTACAGGTACTCTATATTTAACAAATTAACTACTTTAGGAGCATTTTTACGTCTATTTTTAATAAATGGAATACACTTAGAATGCTCCCAATTAAAATTAAATTTGATTCATTCCTAGATATACTTTAAATTGATTGCTAATTTCAGTTTTATATTACAACATTAAAAAACATATTATACAATTATTAAATAACTAAAAGTAATCCCTAACCCTTAATTAAAAAACCTAATATATAATATAAAATATATTACCTTTCATAAAGCTGTAGCACACCACCTAACAAATTAAAACCCTTAATCCCTTTCCACAAAAGGGTGCGGTGCAGCAACTGACAAGAAAAAAAGACCCACCTTTTTCGAATAGAAAACAAGAACCGACACTTAGCTAGAGAAGAATGAAAATGGAGACCACCTCGGCGACACGAACGACTGCGCGACGAGGGACAACACAGTAAGCAAGCGGTGGCACAACGAGCAACAAGAGCGACAGTGACACAATGAGGAGGCAATCGCGCGTTGAAACCCTAATCTAATCTCAACGAGTTTTTCTTTTTGTTTCCAGTTTCGGACACCAAACAACTATTGTTGATGTCATTTTGGGTTCAAAAAATTTCTCCTTTAAACTCGCCAACTCGATTGCAAACTCGCGAGTTTGGGCGAGTTGACCAAGTTCACCCCCGATTCTACCGAGTATACACCAAATGCGAGTTTGCTTTCGAGTTAACTCGAAAGCTATGTGAAGGAACGTAAACTCGTCCAAGTTAACGAGTTAACTCGCAAGTTTGATAACCATGGTTATTGGAATTCATTGCATTATCCAGTTGCCATTCTATTATGACAGCTGGAATGGATCAAGCTTCAGTCTAACTCCATAATTACGCTCATGGTAGGCATCACTATCATTACATAAAAATTTTATGAAAAAAAGAAAAAGAATAGTAAAACATAGGGAGACCACACCAAACATGATAAAATTACATTGCACACATAGAAAAAATACCTATTATGAAAAAATTAAGTAATTAAATCGGTGGAAAAAAGTAAACCAATGCAACACCTAGTTGCTCAGTAATCAAATTCAACAGCATATCACGAGATCTATCATTAGCTAACTCTCTCACATTCCAAAAAATCTTTAAAACTCATTATTGCATTTTAGAAGTCCTTGCTTTGGTATATTCGTATTAACTTTCTTTGGCCTACTCCTACCATGTTTCCTTGTACTTTGAATTGGCTCATCATCCTCTTCGGTATTAGAATCATCCCTCTCATCTCATCAAGCATATTAACCCCTTTAGAAGCTAATTTCAATTCTTCCGCAAACTGAGCTCCAAAGATCTTTGTGTGTAATCAATTCATTTTACAACTTGACAAAATTTCACTTTCCTTTTTCTCAATTTCTTTGACTTATTTATGGTAATTTGAGCTTTCAAAGCCCTATCATGGCTATAGATCCTTTTCTTAGTTGGCCTCTGCATCCAAAGTCATGTGCGTTGATACCACCAGATTAGCTTTCTCAGGCAAATTCCAGACAGTATTCCAATCACCTATGCCTATCAAATAACAGAAACTTGACTAACAATTTTCTTGTGTGGAGACAATAGGTTGAACCTATTCTCAATGGATGTTGACTTCACCAATTTTTTATTAGTCCTAAGATCCCTCCACAATTCCTTTCTCAAACCTATGGTCATGAAGTCGTTGTGTTATCAAAGTTTTAATCCTACATACATTCCAACACTCCAGAACTGTCAGAATGTGTGGATCAATATCAGAACTTCTATTAAAACCCTTCTGCTCAGTTTGTTGCCTATGTTATGTTGCTCATCAAAATGTTCAATACACCATACAACAGTGACCAATACAAAGTTATCTTCAGACTTATTTAGCTAACTCAGTACCACCTAAACTATCTAACAACTGGTATGTGGACTTAGGTGCCACTCATCACATTACTGTGAATCATCGAAATAGTGAATGAAGTTCCTAACACTAACAATGAACATGTATGCCTAGGGCATGTCCAGGTTTTCCTACTCCCTATATTGCTTCTACATTGCTTCCTTCCCTTTTATCATCTCATCTCAAACTTCATCTTAATTATAATTTAATTGTTCCTAAGATCAATAAAAAAAACTAGTTATTTTTATTCAATTTGCCAAGGATAAATCTACTTATTTTGAACTTCATCCCACTCAATGTCTCATTAAATCTCCAGTTGATAATCTTGTTCACCTTCAAGGTGTTTTGGGTCAAGCAGGTCTCTATGCTTTTTCTCATCTTCGTCAGCCTTTCTCGAAATCTTCAAGTTGTTTGATGCAGACCGCCACAATCAAATAAAATAAGGATAGAAAAGAAATGGAGTGAATATGGGAATAGTATTATTTATCGCTGAAATCTGTAAAAAGAAGAACATGCTCTAGAAAGGATACTTCCTTCTACTACCCTAGAGCAACAACTCCTTACAAAGTAGCATAACAACTACCCGGTCCCACCATACAACGTCAAAAAGCTTTCCCCCTCCCCATACTCTCATACTCCTTAATAAAAGGGATTTTATTCTCTCTATAACTAATTTTGCCAGCTCATTATTCCTTTTTGCTATATCTGATCTTTTCCCTTTTCTTTTGTTAACAATCTGCTCTTTGCACTGTGACAATCCTTTCCTCTAGCCCAATGCTTACTGGTTGATCCCTATTAGTGTTCATGGCTCTTCTATGACAATTATACTTGCTACTATAGGATATTAGGTTTTGCTTGGAGAAAATATTATCTTGTGAAAAAGCAAGAAGCAAAATGTTATTTGGTCATCTGCTAAAGCTGAGTATAGTGCAATGGCATCCCTCAGCTATGAGCTTATATGAGTAAAATGGTTCCTAAAGAATTAGGTTTTTGTAGCATTCGCAATGAAGATGTATTGTGATAACCAAACTACTCACCACATTGTTTCCAATTCAATGTTCTATGAGAGGACCAAACACATTGAAAGAGATTGTCATTTTATTTGAGAAAATTTGTCAAATAAAATTATCAACTTCCAAATGTTTTAACAAAATCCTTAACAGGTCCTCGGATTGAATTTATTTGCTCCAAGTTTTGCACAAACAATTTGTATGCTCCAGATTAGGGGGCATTTTAGAATAAATATTGTTAAATAGGATTTATTGTCAGATATTGTGTGCTTTGAGCTGAATCTAGTTCCTAGATGTATCTCTTAGAATTCTCTTCTCTTCCCTCTCATACATTGTATATGATGTATCCAAAATGATTATAAATATGAAATCCTAAGAGAGGGAAACACACGCTGTCAAAATTCACTCTAGTATTGCCGTGTATCTTTCTCAAGTATCTAAACTCCAAGCCTCTACCCTATTGGCATCATGTGTTTCACAAACAGCATACCTCAAAAATGGACTACCCTTTATTTCTTATCTTTGATTTTTCTTGAAGCAGAGAGGCGCAAGCAAAAAGAATAAGGAGAAGAATCTTCTTCCTTTCTCATCTCCCTCATGACATACAATCCATTTAATGTAACATTACATAAAAAAATAGTTTAATACAGATGAATTGGAAGGATAGTAACTTATTTTCTCATATGCCACAGACTTGAATAGTTTGAGGCTGGCTCTCCTTTATCCAGGAAAAATATGACATTCTATGCAAGTGATAACATGTTATGCATAAATAACAACTCCAGAGAAATACCTTTAATATCTCAATATTCGTTAATTCATTGGCCCTGTCGCTGAGCAATCTTAGCATCTGAATAAACCTCTCAGTGTAAAGATTTACCATCAATTGGAATATTTCATATCTGCCAGAATTAAAAAATTGAATTAGAACAAAAGAAACATGTACATAAAGAAGCCTGTTGTAAATAGCAGGTTATTAAGATAAAAAAAATGTCCAATATCTCTATAATAATTAGGAAAAAAATTTATTTAGATTCTTCCAGTTTATTTCAGCATATCATTTATTTACTTTTTTTTAACTTTTGGTTATTAGAATGTAATGTGTGATTGATAAATAATTCTTTATTTTTCAAGTTGGTACAAGAGAGCCCGGTTTCTATTGCCTTCTTAACTTAAGTCATTGTCATTGAGGTTAGTTGTGGAACAGAAAGGTGTGCCCCACTCACTGCTGCCACATATAGGGTCGTCAGGACCTCTTGCGGGGTGGCATCTTATTTAACTTTGGTTTGGTTCCAATGCCAAACAGGTTTTCCATTTTACGAATCAAAGTGATAAGGGTTGAATTTTTATTATCTCTTTGTTTGTGTGTTTTCCAATGTAAGTATGAAAGCTTTAAAGGAGGAACTAGATCATTTGAAAACAATGAATCAATCAATGACTAAATCATCTACGTTGTATACCCTACCCATGAAAGGTAACAGTAAATTCAATACAATTGAACCTTTGTCTAAGAGTGTTTAGATTCTTGATTCACAAACAACTGATCACATGACTCCTTTTCCTAAGCTCTTCAATTCGTATGTTAAATTGCCCAAAGAACAACTCATTAGAATTGCAAATGGTGATAGGGTACTCATATTCAAATCTGGGAATATCACTTTAGAATGATCTATTGTATTAAAAGCAGGATGTCTTACATGTCCCAGAACTAACCAATAGCCTTATCCCTATACAAAAGCTTACAAACGGTTTGAATTGTTCAGCAACTTTTTTTCTCTTCTTATTGTGTATTTTAGGACCTTGACATGAGGAAGACAATTTTAATTGCCAAGGAGTAAAGTCAGTTGTACCTATTGGAACTCAAGGGCCAAATCAAACACAAAGGTCATAAGACAATAAGCAATGTCAGAAACAAGGATAAATTCCCAAATATGGCTTCATCATAAAAGACTTGGGCATCCCTCTTTCAACCTTATAATATCTTTGTTCCCTCATTTGTGCATTACCTAGTCTATTGAGTCTTTCAAATATGATAGTTGTCTACTACCCAAGCATCATCGTGCATCTTATCCCTCATCTGGTAAAAAGAGTATTTTTCCAGTTGACAGGATTCATTATGATGTTTGGGGACCTATTTTAGAATCTATTTCTGGAGAAAAATGGTTTGTAACTATTTTGATGATTAAACTAGTGTAATGTGGACATACCTTATGAAAAGTAAATCTAAGGCCTTCCAATTTTTTGTTAATTTTGTCTATCTTTTCCAAAATCTATATCACCATGGATATCACCTTTCAGGAAACAATCCTCTACCAATAAATGCTTGTTATATTAAGTGAATAGAGTAGTTTGACTGCGGTACTCGAACATGGACTTAGGATGTGTTCCACAAAGAAGCCAAGACAAGGTCAAGGCAGCACTAAGAGAACAGAAGGATACCCCAAACAATGGTTTTGTTGGACAGTGCTAGATTAAGTTCTTCAAATGATCATTGGTTTTTCTTTTTTCTATTTTAAGTTGGGTTACTTTCACTACAAGCTGAAAACTATGCCTCAGTGGAACGTTGTTAAGATATATTATAATAATAAGGAATGTGGGGGCTCTGGGCTCAACCTATTAGTATAAGTAATGAATGAATATTAAATTTAAATTTAAATTTAAATGTGTATAAGTAATGATTTGATTGTATTAATGACTGATTCCCTTTACACTCCACTATGTTATTAAGGATATACACACACGTGTATCTCTGAGACACAACATTCTCATATCTTTCTCCTCCTAACATGTATTAGATAGAGGTAGGAGGTCAAGTTATGACTTGGAACCATTCTAAGTAACTAGTAAAAGATTTTGTTCTCAATGTCTCACATTTTCTGTTATTCCTTTCTTTCTCTATCAACTTTCACAATACTCTCATATTTCAAAAAAACCTACTCACCAGAAAAACTAATTTGAATTTTTTTAAAAACCTTTGATGATATAAAAAGCACATGTCATACCTAAACAGGGAGAAATTACAGAACAAAGCACATCAAAAATATCAAAATGACAGCTTTAATTAGCAGAAAGTTTGTTCAAAAGATGTGAAGATTGAAAAGGTAGTATATTCAATGTAGAGCAAACCTTGGAGGAAAGCAGGGGGCTACGTAGTCATAGACATCTCCAAGCTCTTCACCAATCTATATGCCACTCAAGTAAAAAGGTCTATAAGTAATAGAGAATAATACTGGACTTCACGTACAGAAAGCTGAAAATGATGATATTTTGAATAATTACATTAACAATTGTACTGTAAATAAGAGATCACGACAAATATGGAATTCCTTCATAGCATGCATCACTTGGTATAATTTAATTGACAAAAGGATAGGGGGGAGAGGGTGAGTCAGAACATTTATTATTAAACTTGAGATTAAAATTATACAATATAACTTTCCAACCAATAATATATCAACTTATACAAAAATGAATATATTAAGTAAAACAAGATTTTCGCATTGCACTTTCACTACTAACAGCTTACTTAAGCAGTATACTCGACAATTAAAATTTTAAGTGGGATATGGAGAAGATACACCATTTAAAATGGAATATGGAAGCCCTTCCGCATTCATTTCCAATTAAAATATAAGCAAGTTTACTCAAATCATAGTTTATAACACTTAACAATATGGTTTCATAAGGAATGGTCATTACATTTTGGTAAACTGTTTATAATGCTGTTCTTCCAGAATGGAATCCATTCTTTACAGGTGAAGCCAAGTGGCAAACCCAATTGTCCAGTCTTTACCAAGCATAAACTTTAAAATGCAATGACTAGCTAAATGTTAGTTATACAAGTCCATCATATACCCAACCCAATCTTATTGAAATATGAGCATTTATTGATAGTTTTAAATTAGACTTAATTGATTAAAGCTAATTGTTTCTACCATGTAAACAGGATATCATCTCATGAATATCTGAGATATTCCAACACTTTTCAAGTAAACGTGTATGTATCATTTTGCCAAGATTATCAAATATATAGTTGAGCCAGGTATCCATAGGCCTAATTCAAAATGTCTGGAGGTTGATCATTGAGTATACAAATGATTTTGCAATCTGCCTAACAGAAAGTTATAAATGTTATTAGAGTATACAATGTTATAAATGCTTTTACAGAAAGTAAAAAGATCAGAAGCTAAAATTTAGTCAAACATACCGCTCGTGCTTCCTCTAAAGCTGCTTTCAAGTCCTCAAACACATACTGGTTCATAAATGAAATTAACAGTGAGTTGCATAGAGAATAAAAAATTTACATTGGTGCACAAGCAAGTCAGTGTCTTCATACTTGTAACAGGAAAGGGAACATGTAGAACAGTAATATTGACTAACCTCAGTGAGAAGCTTGTTAAACCGTCCTTCTACAGTCTTCCTTATTTGTTCATAGCATTTATCCTTATAGCCTTTCCCCTGAACCTTTAGTTTTTGCTGTGTCAAATTTTTTGAAGAAGCCAATGAGCTTGTCGATTTTCTGTAATTTATCAATGAACAGAATTTTTAGTATGAGGGTAGGGTGGTTTGGGGCTTTCCTGACAGATCAACATGGTATACAGAGTAAGAAGAGAAGAGATGAAGATGTTGGGAAAACAGTTAAAAAAATGAGCACATGTCTCATGAAAAAACATGCAGGTATAACAGAGAAATAAGACAATTTTTTTAATTTCATGGGAATGAATAAGAAAGTTCTAAAGTATGCCATACTAAATTTATATAAGTTTTTTCAATATGTTTCATATGTAACATTGCAACTGGTACATGGATTGCTATTATTAACTTAAGCAAGCTAGTAGCACAGCTGTCAATGGCAAGTGACAGCCCATGGCAGAGGCCAAACATCCCCCATCGTATCATGGTAGATTGCAGCACAATCAATGCAGTAGAAAGCCGAGCAATGTTAGAAAATGTAAAATTTAATAAAAGTAATCATAAAAATTAAATAAAATTACTGAGTAGCTTATATCAAGAACATTTTAGGCAAATAGTTCAAAATAAAAACTTGAAATTAAAGAAATAGTGAATTTTCACATTTCTCAACAGGGGAAAAAGGAATAAATACATAAATAAATCAATAAAGTCTCTTCTCAACAAGTAACATGTACCAATTTCCTTTTAAAATAAAATATTTTTCCAATAGAGTGTGAGTAAAATTGAAATTACCAGGAAAATCAAGCATTGACTAGCAAAAGCTAGAACACATTATTATGTAATGGTGAGAAATAATGCGACCAACGAAATGTCAAAGACAGACAAGCAATGTCTGGAACAAAAATGATCTAACGCAAATTTCACCAGACTCGATGGCCAAAAATGTACAGAGAAAAGAAAACAACATTGTTCACATTAAACAAGACAACCCCACCCAAATAAGAACACAGTAACAAAAACAAGAAAAAAGGGAGTCATGGACAATGAGCAACTAAAAGAGAACCAGAAAAAAGGAATGGATGGAGAGATTGAAATGTTGAATTTAGAAAAATTTGGTGATTTTGACCAAATCGGTGAATAAGATGAACTATATATTAAGAACATCAGAATTCCATAGTTAGAACTGATTAAAAGAACAGAAAAAAAAAAATCTCTAACAACCACGAATTAGATGTACAATCTCAAATCAAAATCTAGAAAGCACCGCCTATACTCCAAAGTGAATCTTAAACCAACACCTATCTCATATCCAGTCAGGTATTCTCAGATACAACCCATACCTTTAAACTATTTTCTGAACTTTTTGTAACAATAAGTGTAGCAATGATTAAATAAAGGCATAAACGTATGTGCAATTTTGGTCGTTATAAAATTTTAATTTCAGATTTGGTGTTTAAGTTTTCCAAAATTAAGCAACTTTGATCCACAGTTAATAATATATCATCTAATCGATAATAGAAAATGTTAAATATATATGTTAGAATAACATCCATTAAAGTTTGTTTTTAAGCCTTACCATGAATATATTAAGTGGATAACTAATTGACACTGTTATCACTTGCAAACATGTAGCAATTTTTATAGTAAGCAAATGACAAAATAAAAGTGGACAAAATGGCTTAACTTCGGAAAATTAGGGGAATAAATTTCCAAGGACAAAAATTGCACATTTGAAAAACTATGGGGACCAAAATTACACATTTTATTGAAGCCTTTACTTTACGTTAGAATGTGTATTCTTAATTTATGATTTCAATAATATAAATTTTATTAATTTAACAATGTTAAGAATCTTGAACATATTCCTATTGATACTCAGATCAATTACATTAATCTTATATTTATGTTATTATTAACATAAATAAGATAACTGAATATTTTATGATCATATTTTCTCCCCCGTTTGTTGAATAGCTCTATTGTAGTCTAAACACAAAATTAATCATAGTTCAATGTACTCAACATGGTATCAACATCCCAACGAGAATGTTTTCCTTCTCTGCTCATAGGTGTAATTTTTTTCAAAAACATTTTGTCTTATATTTTTCCTACCACGTTTCGTTTTTCATCACTGTCTGCAACTTTCCAACCATCCTTTTCCAACTAGCAAATGCCACAGTTGGCATCACCTTGTTGTGCAATGACCAAAGCTACCACATCCTTTAAGCATATTTTATCTATGGCAGTTCTCACGTCATCTAAATATTAATGCTTTGCAATAGCTATCAAGCTCTCCCAGCAATTTTGTCTCTAAGCATCTTTTTCCACTCTCCAGTAGCCATCATATCCTCTTGAGCACTTTTGCATTTAGGTAGCCATCCTGCCTTTTGACCACTTTTCACACTAGTAGTAGCCACTTTGCTCTCCAAGTAGTTGTTGCAACAATTGTTGTGCCCTCCAAAAACTTTTTTGCTCTTTGGCAGTCGTCATGTCCATTGAGCCTTTTTGCGCTTTGCAAACCATTGTGCCATCTAACCATTTGTGCTCCCCAAGCTATTTTTGCTCTCCCACAATGCCCTTCAAACATTTGCTATTTTTGCTCTCCCACAAGGAAGTGAACATAAACTTTAAAACAAAAAAGGATGGATGTCCTAGACAACAATGGAGAAGCCAAATTTTAGAGGACTCAAAAGAAGTGCAAGACTGGAGAGAAGAGGTAGTTGTTTGCTTACCGATACTATTCTTAGTTTCCAAGTTGTTAAAACACTACAACTCTCCATATTCCTTAACAAATCCAATCGTCACATAGTCTATTGCACCAGAATTTCGAACCCAAGAGTCCTTACATAAAGTTTTAGAAACATTAAAAGAAGAATTAGAGTTTGTTGAGAATAAAGAAAATAGGGTTTGAGATTAATCTCCCTTGTGTATAAACCACACATAGGGTAATCTATTTATAATAGAGAGAGGTACAATTAAAAAGAGTAACTGAAAATAAATAGAGTAAATAGAA
>Ga0099823_1001762_pt1 | contig 18619 bp, 8 predicted proteins | sample CowpearedBW_FD_76831 | JGI IMG/M metagenome (GOLD analysis project Ga0099823, IMG submission 76831) | Root nodule microbial communities of legume samples collected from California, USA - Cow pea red BW | ecosystem: Host-associated > Plants > Roots > Nodule | place: USA: California | collected...
AAAAAAAAAAAACAACAATCAAAAAAATGTCAATAAAAAAAAAAAAAAAAAACAAGAACATTGAAAATGCAGACCCTTGGAAAAGTAGTAGCTTACCCAAATAAACTGTGACATGCAACGTTTTGGTCATCCACATTGTGAACACACAATAGGTGAAAGAGAGTTAGTGGGTGGGCACAGCTCAAAAACAACGAAAAATACTTCAAAACGAGAAAAAGGATTTTAGATTATAAAATATTCTAGTTTTTGGTAACTAACCTTGTCGTCCTTTCCTGGTTTGCCCTTCCTTCTTGCAACTATTATCCCACAAATGTGCTTCATATCTTCCAGTCCATCGATGCCTGATACACATCACCACAAAATAATTGACTTAAAAAGAAGGCAAACAAAACAATAAGTAAATTCAAAAAAGTAGAACCACCATGAACTTGACTGAATAAATAAAGTACAGAATGATTAAAAAGTGGAACTAAAGAGAGAGGATGAGGTAATGACAATTATATGGAAAATCGAAGCACAAGATTCAGCCTAGCAGCAACAGTTTCGTTAGTTTACATGAAAGTTCAGATTTTTGCCATGATGGCAAGAGAAATTATTAGAGTGATAAAGGGATGAGGTGAAGTGAGGTGAAGTAAACGAACCTTGTGACACCTCTATACTGAGAAGTTCTCTGGCCGAATGTGTCAATAGATTTCCTATGCACAGGTTGCTTCTGGCCAAGCTTAGCAGAGCCTCTCTTTTTGGCATCCCCAGCTACTGATTCAGTTTTGGAAGATGAGATCTGAGTTGGGACTGTGACACAGCTAGATTGAGAACCAGGACTCATAGACAAACTCAAAGACTGTAACTCCCCACAACCAACACCAGCATTTCCAGAAGCACCATGACCCTCCACCATGCCACTGCTATTATTGCCTTGCTGCTGCTCCAGATTCTGCTGAGTGGAAGAATAACCCCTTGGTGGCACCCAGTTTTTGAAGCAAGCAATGCCTTCTTCCACCGCGTGAGGCATTTGGGAGCTGCAAACCGTCACGTGTGGTTGCTTCGGTTCTTCCTCCACCTGGTAAATCCCAAGCCCAGAGTAATATGGGTGGGTTTGCTGTCTGAAAGGGTCAGAAAGAAGACCCAAAGAAGAAGGATGGCCTCTGTTGGCTTCAGGTTCTGCATTCTGGCTGCTGTAGTAGACGCTGTCTAGGCTCAGAGCCATTGCTTCTCTTTCATGGCCTCCATAGTCTTGAGCTCCCACACTTGCACCACCAAGAAAGTCCTCCAGTTTTGGGGATGTGGTTGGCACCATCACTTCAACAAGACCACAAAAACCCTCTTAGAGATACAATTATGTTGTAAATTGCAAAGCAATGAAAGCAAAAACAAAACTTAGCTGCCCTTTATCACCTTGAATGAATCAAAACCAGTATTTTACTTCTGAAGAAAGGAAAGTTTTGAATGCATGGAAGAGGGGAAGAGGGATAGATACCTTGGGTTTGTGATCTGGTGAGAGCTTCCATAATGCAGAGTGAGCCATCTGACTTGAGGGGCATCATGGCCAAGGGAGGGTGAAAGGCACTGTTTTCTCCAACACCATAGCAGATTCCTGAGGGGTTAAGGTGTGAAGGGGAAATATAGAAGCCTGTTGGAACAGTGTTGCAAGGTCCTGCAGCCGCAGAAACCTGAGGGTGATGATAGTAGTGATGATGGTGATGATGGGGAGGGTCAGCAGAAGAAGTAATTTCCATTTTCATGTGGGGTGAGAGAGAGAACCCCAACCAGTTATGATTGTTCCCATCATCAGTGTTGCCATCATTCATCGACTTCATCTTACCTTCTTTTCCCGTCTTTGTTTTTTCTTCCTTTCTCAGCTTAATTACTCGGAAAAGGTTTGAAACTAACCAGACACCACTATTATCAGCTACGCAAATCAATCATTGCGTGGCAAATAACCAAATCATATCAAAATAATAACAAGAACAACAATGAAGTTTTTTCTCACACCAACATCAACTACAAGAACCAAACTCTCTCTTTCTCTTTCTCTTTCTCTCCTTTCGTAACAAAACTGGTCTCTTTAAACTAAGCAGAAGGAATAAGTTACGAAGCAAGTGAAACTGGGAGCACCCACTTCATTCCATAGGGATCTGTGTAGGTATGTGGGCATGTATATATACACACACAACCTCTTTTACCTTCTTTCTTTCTCTTTTCTTATATATTTTTTTTGTTGGTAAAAAATAAGAAAAGAAAAATCTGTCACCCCCACTTAGCTTTTTCTTAAACCCTATATTAAACCCAGAATGAAATAGCAAAGTGGATAAGAAGAAAGAGCCTGAAATGGTAATGGTGTGATGAACTTTTTTTGGGCAGCTTCTGAAAACTTGAATGCTAGTAGGTGAATCTATTGCACACATAACCAAGATATAGAGGGAAGGGAAAATAGAAAAAGATTCAGACCTCAGGTAGACAAAAAAAATATAATTTAATATTTCTACCATTTTATTTCATACGTAACAGGTGTACAAAAAAAAGTACATTGTTATTATTTAATCGCACTACATCTAATAATTTTTTTAATTAATAATAATAACAATAAGTTTATGCTAATAACACATTGATATATTATTTATAAGAAAATTAATTATTTAAATAGTATTTTATTTTACAGTAACAAGGTTGCAAGCAGTGCAGTGGAAGGGGCCATAGATTTGACGGGCAGGACTTATCTGCCCATCCAGTCACTTCATACAGTACGCCCATTCTGTGTCACCTGCATACTGCAAAGTCTAAAAGCATCTTCTATTTCTTTTTATATTTATTTCATAACAAATAAAAATATCTGTTCTACTTAATTTATAATTTATGTTCACATAAATTTAAATTATAAATTAATAATATTTATTGAGTACCAGGTTAATTAAACATTTCAAAATCATGTTACAAGTTAAATCTCAAATTTGTACTTTTTCTATATTTTAGATAGCATGTTCTATTTGTTTATTTTTATAATATAACATTACTCCATTAACTACTAATAATAAATGCAGATGCACAAGGTTAAGTAATCAGATGTGATTAATCAAATGAAGTACAGTTCCTTAAATACACTTACGGAGGAGAAATTATTGTGATGATAGTGTGAATCTTGTGATGATAACAGGTTTATGTACTTTCTTTCTATATTGTAAAACTAATATATTAATATTTATGACATAGATTAATTTGTGTACGATGATAAATAATTTTTTTAAATATGTAAAATATTTTTATTTTTAATATATATAAAATATATTCTGTCAACAAAAGAAAGAATGGGTGAGAATGTCCAACCCATAACAAAGATATGTTTTCTTTCCTTTGTGGGTCATCTTGCTGACTTTGTGAATTTGAGTTTACAGGTTCATTCATCCCTTCAATGGCTTTCCTATAAGAATATTCAAATTTTTACATCAAATATCATAATCAAAATTTTTCACTTCATGCACTTTTTATTTTCATATTTTCAACTTGTAAGAATCAATGGATTTTAATGTAACAATAAAATAGAAAAACTTTGTGATAAAGACATTGATACTAAATTCTATTTAATTAGAACATGATGTCAGATAAATTTTGTTATAATGTCACAATATACCAGTAAAAATAAAATTATAATGGTAGGGAAAAAATATTTACAAAAGGTTGTAAATGATTGATATAAATTTATGTAAAATTTAACCTAAAAGTTTGACTTAACTGCAACTGGTTAATATAAAATATTTACCTAAATCAAATTTACCAATTCAAATAGTTGACATGGAAAAAAAATCTTTGAGTAATCTTACAACATCTAACTGGGACCTGCACAATAAAATAAATTAGTAAAATATCACTAAAAATTAAAATTCAAATATCACAAATCACATTAGATAAGTTAAAAAAACATCAAATTAGTTTAACTCATTCTTCACTATACGTATTATTACAGATATATTAAATTATATTATATTATATTATAATATATATATATATATAATTTTTATTAAATGATATCGTTAAACTACAATTATACTTATTATAATTTCATGTATGAAGCAAGATTCAAACTTCATAAGTGTAAACACAACGTTGAATATGGCTACTCATAAATGATGGTTGAATGCTATAGTTAATAAGAGAACAATAAAGAAAATGTAAATATGAGGATTGACAGTGAGTTGATTCAACTATATTTTTGTTACTGTGAGAATTTCAAATTATATCTCCTTTTCTTTCATAAACCTTTTGTCTTTAGTCCTATTTTTCTTCAAAAATTCTCTTTTCCTACCGTACATTTTTTATTTAATTTTAAACCTTTTGAAACTACTAGAGTAATTTACATGAAGAGTTCTATCAAAACATTCATTGAATTTCTCTTAATGGTGAGTTTGAAATTTCTCTCATTCTCTATATTTAACACTCTATTTTCTTCAACATGCAAGCTCTTTTTTGCTTTGTTTGTAGACTCCATTTGTTCTTGATAAAAGTTTCTTTGGTTGAGATCTCATATTGTGTCTTGATCATCATTTTGGCCCTTTTTGTTTTGTAGATAAAGTGATTTAACGTGTGGAGCTATTTCTAGGAAAAAAAAGTGCTAGGTCAAGACTATAAGGTAAGAAAAACTAATTTATTTGAAATTTTAGGACCTTATTGTTGAATTTTGAAAGAAAAATATGTAGTATGATTTTTGTAATTGTTTGCTTGTTGTAATTTGAGAGTAGTTTTAGGAGAATATGGTGATTTTGATGAATGTTGTTACTTGCAATAATAATTTGAGTACTGATGCAATTAATTGATCTTAGGAAAGAGTTATTTGCTTTGAACACTGATATTTTTATAAATGTGATGAGAAACTTTTTGATTTGGATAAATTGAGTATAGTTTGTACTGTTATTCAAAATTAGTGTGATTGTACGGAAGGATTAGCCTGTATGATGAGAAACTAATGGGTGTGACATTGTTGTTATCGTGGTAAGTTGTAGGAGTTGATGTTTGATGTTGTATGATAATTTTCTTCACAAGCCCCAAAGTACTTAAATACCTTGGTTTAAAGAGATTAAAATATATGAATTTGAAAGGTGGTGCAAAAGAATAGACATGTTTGATTGAATGTTTGTATTACAATAAGGTAGCATTGAATAGGGCTTGGTAGTTGTATTTTGAGATCGTGGTATGTCAATATGGTTGTTATTACATACGAATTAGAAGTGAAGACTTTATGATGTTGAGAAAATGCTCAAACTATATAAAGCAAATTTGTCTGCTGCATTACTGATGAGTGATAACTTTGTGACCTTTTCCATACTAGATTGGTTTATATCTTTCTAAATGACTTCTATTGTATGCTATCTTTTATAGTTATGATTTTTTTCCATTTATTTAACAATGTTTGAGTAGGTGTGAATGTTTTAGTGTTAGGATGGTCAAATTAGCTATTTCCAATAAGAAAGGCCAATCTAGGATAAGTTTAAGTGTATTGAAGGGAAATTGTGATGTAGGACTATCTTGACTCTACTAGTATCTATCTCATATAAGGGATGATAACTAGGTGACGATAACCGAGAGAGGTTTCACTGGACAAATGGTATGATATAAAAAAAAAATCATACTCAAGGAGTTATTGAAGTTAACCATGTCAGTAGCTTATATGATTGCTCTATTTAATACATTAGTCAGTCTTCCAGAAGTAAGAGTGTAAATGTGTTATAGTTGTTTTATGTTTGATCCTTAGTTTTTTCTTTGATATTCTATATATTTCAAATATTTAATTATACAACCTTAGTAAAAATATAATATATTTAGATTGAGATTTATTCTTGTAAAATTTGTGTATTTTCTTGTTTTCTTTTCTTTTGTGGTGACATATTCTATATATACGTGAGAAGGTATAGGAGTTTATGGTCACAGTGACATTGGAATTGGGACAGGAAAATGAGAGATCATGATAGAAATATTATAGGGATGATGAATTGTAGATTTAAAAAATTGTATTAAGTTTCCTAATTTATATTTTGAAGTAATTTTGAATTTATTTAAATGTACTTTTAAGTATCTCATTATCTAGTATAAGAACTATAAATTTGAATTTATTTTGAAATACATTGCTAATAATTAAGAATTACTAAATATTGTGTAAAAGTTTTGGGTTGTTACATTTGTAATAGATGAAGTCAATAAATATGCTTTTGAACCTTATCATATAAGACAACATATATTTGTAGAAAATAAGTCTTTAAATAATAGAAAATATTTTATGATTAATTATATATTATAGTATGGAATGATTCAAATATCATATTTGAGATAACAAAGTTTGGTAAGTCTTATTTCTAGTTTGTTACCTAACTAATTTTGTCAGAAATAATAAATTCGAGTTACAATATGTAATTTAAGTATATTGAATGTGTGTAGGTACACAACAAAGTCAAAGTAGGATGTCAATTTATTTTGAGTATATGGACAATTTGTTTAAATTGATAATCTAATTAGAATAAAATGTTTTAATTAAGTTATTGTTTTGTTTGTATGACTTGATGTGTGGCTTAAGCTAATGATAACTTTATGCAATGCTAGTTTTAAGTTGTATGATATTATTGAAGTGCTTTCAGAACAATTTATGGTTATATTATGAGATAAATTTTAGAATGTTGGATAGAGGTTGGCACAAAAACTCTTGTACTTAGAATTTGAGTTGAATGTTATCTAAGTAAATGAGTGAGTTGTTTAAATTAATATTAACTTGAAGTAATCGTTGGGTTTGCATAGCTCCAAGCAATGTTTGAGCTTAACGTAACTTAGCACGATGCTAGTTTGATTTTTCTATTCAACATATCCATAGTTTCCAAAAATACTGATAGTTAGCTTTATGTTGTAGTTAAATTATAGTGTTGAGTAATCCATGTTTAAAATAAAATTAAAATCTTGTGTTTTCATCAATCTCAAAATGACAAGAACCTTTTAGTGACTTTGTTTCATTTTTCAAATGTTGTCTTATAATATCGTGCACTCATTAAGTAATTATAATCAATTTACGACACTACAATATTTTATATTTTAGATCATACTAAATTAGACAACAACTAAATAAATCTGGCCTAAATATATAATAAACAACATTTTTATAAATGTTGTATAAATATTATGAAACCCATGATTATATAATTGTTGCTTTAAATTATGGGGACAAAATTAATAAAAATATGGTCTAAAAATATAAGTGAAGTCTAAAATCAACTTGAAAAACTATTGTCTATTGTGATGACTTTAAGCAACGGTTTTAAAAGTGTTGTTGTACTAAAAACCGTTGTCTATTACCTATGGCTACACTTATCTATATCACGTCTAAAAATTGTGGTTGAATCTTTAGACCACGATTTTTATAATTTAGATCACAATTTTATATCGTTGTCTAAAATAATTTTTGTTGTAGTGCGATATTGGCTTATGCTGAAGTGTAGTTGGATGTGCAGCATAGTTGGATACTCAGTATAACTCAATGTTATGGCATGACTAATGTTTATGGATGTTTAAGTATTGTTTGCCTTTTATTACAACTTGGTGTTATTACATGATGCATAACATAACTTATTGCTTATAGTTTTTTAACACAACTTGATGTTGTGATTTGGTGTATGCGTTATACTAAAACATAATGTGTACTCTTTATAAAGTGTGATGCGTTAGGAAGATGTCCAAAATAAAGTTAAATTTGGTGCTTACACTTTACACTTAAATTTCAAAGCAATATTGTGAAATTATTATTTCACATGACCACATTGTTCTTCTTTCTATAAATTGCAACACTTTTTTTTTTCTAAAAATCAGAATATATATCTGTCTTACATCATAACATATTATGTTATCCATAATGATGAATATTAATATAAATTACTTAAAATATAGAGAGAAAAATGAACATCTCCATTGAGTTACATATACATGTATGGTAAAAAAATAGTTCTATGAAATTAGTCACGGTCTGCAACTCCTGTGCAAGTAAAACGACATTTTTTTTTAGCATAATACCCAAATAATGATAAAAAAAGAAAAAGAAAAAAAAACTATACTTTTCTCACTGTCTCTTTGTGCATAGTCAACAACTGCTTCCAGACAAAAAGTGAAAGTGGGTCTTTGATAAGTTTCAAATATTCCAGAAAATGATGATCAAAAGGGTCCCCAAAACAGACCTTTATGACAATCATGCATTTTAGGTTTAATGTTATCTTAATTAAAATATTTTAGTTATATTAATATAAAGTGAATTTCAAACATAATTTATTTTATGAAAATAATTTTTTATTTTATATTAGAAAGAAAACCTTGAGTTCAACTCTTACAAATTTAATTTCTAAAGTCAGAAATACACCTATTTATACCGTCTTAGTTTCATTTCTTGTCCAACTAAAATTTAGGTATATTTTTCACCATTTTTTTTTTTCTTTTCGTATTTGATTTTGTTGGAAAAAGTAAAACTATTATTTTAAGTTATAATATAAATAAAATGTTTTAAGATATATGACTGTTATGTAAGAAGACTAATCGTTATACAATATGTTCTTTAAGTATCGGTAAGATGACACTGTTTATATTTGGATAATATATTATTTAAGTCTAAAATATACTATACAACGTTTATACCTATATTTGTATGAAACAAAACCTTAATAAAATAAGTATATTTTTATCATATACTATTAATTTTTTTATATAAAAATCAAAATTAGTTTGCAAAATTTAAGAGAAGATATTACACCAAAATTGTGTTTTACATAAAAGAAATATATCTTCTCAATTATTTTCTAGTTTTCTTGTTAAAATATTAAAATATTAATTGAGGAAATATATCAAATATTATTTAACATATTATAATGGGTTTTTACGGCGTATTATAAATAATATTGTCTATGTATATTTTAAAGTCAATCCTACTCATCGTTTTTTACTTTTTTTTTCTTTCTTGCATAGTTTTTTTTTTTCTCCATTCCCTCTCAAATATCTTATGTTTATCAGAATTTGATCACATATTATCGTAATCTATTCGATCAGATTTTCTATTTTCTTTTTCTTTTTATGATTTTATATTAATTTTGGTTGGTCAATAAAGAAAAGTGGCCTTTTCATTTTAGTTTAGTATATACTTAAATTTGGTTATTATCTTTGTCCCTAATTTTCAAAATAAATTTTATTGTTTATAGTTTTGAAAACCGCTTTGAAGATAAACAAACATGATAAAAGTGTGGCATGGATGTGAAAGTGACTTTATCACTGGGTTTTGGTTTCTATGTTAGGATTCTGGTTTGATTCATAACTATTTAAATGTTTGAATTTGAGTTGTTGAACTTTGTTCAATATAAGATTGTTGTAAAATGTTTTGAATTGAAAATTCTTATGAGAAGTTGATATAATGACTAAGTTATGCATCTTAACATATAAAGTTAATTTATTAAACTTTCATTATGACATTTTATGATTTTTATGTTAATATATATACTTATTTTATGAGTTTAAATGATCAGGGTATAATTGAAATGAGTGAATGACAAAGTTTGTATTGATTAGTATAATTGTTTAGAAATTGTATATTAAAGTGTTTTTGAAAATATATTTGAAACTTTTTTTTTTAGCTTAGATGATTTTTTTTTTTATATATTTACACTTAAGCCAAGGATTTTTGCCTAAGAAAAAATATAACAGAGATTTTTACCTTTCTTTTTTTTTCAGTTTCTTTATGTTTATTATAAATGTAAAATAAATATTATTTGCATATTTAATTGAATTGTAATTTTGTTTAAGTGAATTATCTTGCATGAAAATTATTATTGAGAATAATGAATACTTATATATGATTACGTGATCACATATATAGAATGATATATGGAATGATATGTAAATTGTTGAGTGATTTGAGTATTAACTATTGATACTTATGTTGTAACAAAGATCTTTTGGGTTAATTAATTGTCTAAGTCACATAAACTAAAAATCAACAAAAGTCTGGTCATTGATCAATGTATAATTTTAAAATTATATCGAGATGAAATCTTATATAAGAAACAAAGAAAATACATGCAGTTTAGGAAAAATGCATGTAGAAGAGAACATATTATACTTCTACAGAGATGACAGAAACTTTCCTTAAGATGAAATATAATTATATGGTAGAACCCTTGAAACTAATCATTTCTATACATTGTATCTTCAAAAAGAAGTTCAATTTCTTTTAGAATGAATGAAGAAGGACGAGAGTATCCGACTTATGAAAATTAAAATGGGAAAGAATTTTTAGAGACCATAACCCTTTTAAACTATTTAACTTTTTAGTATAGAAAAATATATATAAACATAAAATTTTAATTTATTCATTTGTTTTTAGGTTCTCAGAAAAATAAATTCTCTTTATTTTTCGTATGAACAGATTCTTATCTTCTACAACATCTCTTAAAAGAACAAGAAATTGAATTTTGAAAATTAAAGCACATTTCAATTACTTTTTATATAACTTTATGCTTCGTAACAAAAAAAAAAGTGCACTGTTTTGAAAATAAATTATTATAAAATGTACGCATTCATTCTTTCTATTCTTAAAAACATCACATTCATATCTCTTATTTATTACAAGAAAGTTCTTCATTGATTGCAAAATTTCATACTGTTTCTCTTATATAGTTTACTCGAAACATTAAAGGAACATAAATAATTTGTACAATCATACAAAAATTTTAAAACGGTGAGAGAGCAATTTACTATTACAAAGTTCAAGAACAAAACATTTGACATTGTAGAAAGTTATAGGTAAATATAATCAATGTAATGGTAAGTCTGTTATTAATTAATATTGTTTTCTATTTTCTTATCTTACATATGTTTATGGAATAGTTGACAAGTAATCAAGCTTGAACTACATTACTTCTCTTTGAACTTTCATGAATAGTTTAAAATTAAAAGGTCACATGATTATTAGAACAATGATTATGTCATCTGATTAAATAAAATTCCGTACAATCTAAGATCTTAATTGTCAGACACAAGATTAATTAATATTTAGAAAGAGACTGTGATACTAAGTCAATAAATGGTTAAGTGAATTATAATAACATTTTTCTAATTCATTTTAAGTTTCATTTATTCTCTCCTTTGTTATCATCAATGTCTTCCCTTGTTAGGGTTTATATGAAAATATTAATATAATACTTTATTAGATAAAGAAATTGTGTAAAACTCAAACAAATATTGAAGTTTTGAAGTAATTAGAGAAAGCCTCTTATTGTACAACTTAACTTACTCATCATCATCATATATTACAATAATTTCTACAAATATTGTTAATATTATTCTAGCCTTTTCATTTTGAGATTTTATTTTACTAATCACACACATAACGGAATTATCCAACTAGGTATTGATTAGAATAAAATAACTTGTATTAGTTATATCATACATTAGATGCATATTTTAAAATCTGTTTCAAAACACGTCTTAATACCAAAATGTTACTTTTATTGAATTAATTTTTAAAAATAAGATTTCAAAAATTCAGTCTTGTAAATAAAATCATAAACAAGATTAATTTTTCTTTTTACATATATTAGAGTTTCAAAAAAATTGATTGATACTTTAGTTTCCTTCAATTTTTGCTGATCAAATCATCCTCTCTCTTTTTTCTACATGTAGAAAAAAAAATGTTTGGAGCAAATTTACATGGAAGGCTTTGAGACAAATTTTCAAAGGGAAATGATTTGTGTTTGAACCCAATCAAAGGAATTGTCCCAATTTAAGAGGAAAAGTGCTAACAAGAAGATAAGACTCCATATCACACAGAACAACCAATCATTTATTTCTCTATTATAAACAAGAATCTTTTACCACTCACCAACAAGAAAAGATTTTTGTTTTAATCTATATTAATACATATAGATATAAATTTTCTTAGTTGTATATCAGCGTTCACATTGTTTATACATTTTTATTCGTATTTCCACAATAATTAATAATTTTATAATTGTGATGCGGATGAAATGTTTAATTTTGTTGATTAATTACGACTTAAGTGGTCAAAAGAATATTAGTAACTAGATAAACAAAATGAAGAAAGAAACCATTTATTTTAGCACTAGATAAGTGCAATTCAAGTGTTTTCTTGCTTTCATGAGAAAATGTCACTACTTTTATTTTTTCAACCCTAACCCTAACCCTACTTTAATCTACCATGACAAAATTTGGTTGTATACAGAGGCATTTATTGGTACTCCAATCCCTCTTTTCCAGCATGTTACAAGGATGTTTCTAGCCCCATCACAATTCAATATTCACTTCTGTTTTTTACCCTTTTCACTTTCCTCTACTTTTTTTTTTCTCTCTCTCCCACTTCTTTAACATGTATACAAAATGATATTCATAAATTGTTTGCATGCGGGTTTAACCACACATACTTGTTATGTCTACAAGGTAGCACTAATGAATCTTAAGTAATAATGTTAGAGAAAATAATATACTCAAACTAAAAATAATTTTAATATTTAATCTCTGTACAAAACTATTAGATTTCATTCTTCTCATATTACAAAATAGAGTGAGAATTTATCACCCTCCTACATACTTATTGTATCATTGTCTTGTATCAGATCAAATATATGAAATTAGTATATCTTTAACACCAACAAAATTGATTTCAACTTAACTCTCATAAACAAAAGGGGTCAATAATGAAGTGATGACACTGAAACTACCTCTCCCAATGAAAGTCTCGTCATTGTAAAACACAACTAAAGAAATGAAAAGAAAAGTTAAAATTTTAGGAAGTTAGAAATCATAATTTTTTATCATTAAAAATGTAGTCCATATTTATAAAAGGATTTCAAAATTCAAATGAATGCATTCATAACAAGTGTGGTTATTTTCATTTTTTTTTTGCAATAATCATGAAATTAAGCTATTATCAAACATCCAAATTGACATGTTAAAATTCAAGACCCCTAGTCTATCTTGTTGATAGGAGTTAAAACAATTTGATAAGAATGATGAAATCCAACCCCTTTAATATGTTCGGATGGATGTGCACGACATTGAACGCTCAAATTTTAGTCGTTTATTTATGTGTAAATTGAAAAAAAATACACAAGAAATATATAATGAAAAAAAGACATATATTTAAAATAAAATAAAAAGTTGTGATGGTGATTAAATAATAACCGGAATGACCTATGTCTTTATACGGTTATAAATTATATAATATTTTAAAAATAAAAATAAAGACAAAATGGATCTTCTTGTATTATTGTTTATACTCATGTATATATTATTATTATTCATAGAATAAAAATTTATAATTAAACATGAGTTTCGCGAGAGATGGTAAACTAAACAGACATGAATGTTTGCTATCCTCTTCTTTCTGTCAATCCCCTCAACCCGTTCAAAAGTAGTTCTTGAAAATATGATTTGAACAAAACAATAATATAAAGATAATCAGAGTATAAACAAATTCAGATAAATTAATTATATCTACCAAATTTAAGATTAAATCCAAAAATCAGGTGTATAGAAAGGTTTCACTGATTTTTATGAGTTATGAGCTCTTTTCTTTCACCAAACCATAATGGCAACATTCTTGTCACTAGTCCAAAAAATTCTTGAGCTGCGTTATACATATATTCGCGTCAATGATTGCTATGAAGACTCATGTTAGATTGAAGTTCATAAACTATTTGAGAAAAATAAAAAATGATTGATCATGTAATATAATCTTATGACAATTTCAACAACCAATCTTTTGTGTCTCCTCTGTCACACCTTCTGTTAAACACTGAATTAGTAAGTCACTGACATTATAGAAGAAAAAGACGTGGAACTAACTAGGAAGACAAAAGAGACAAGCACTGTTCAGATGCACTGAACAGTTCAACCAGCCCCTCATACGGAATTTCAGGACTCATTAACATCGAGCTTCAAGGACGGATTCATGTTCCCACTCATCTACAATTTGAACAGTAATTAGAACAAACAAATCACTATTAAGTGATTCAAGATATGAAAACAATGATGAATTTAATTAGACTCTCTGTTATCAATTCTAACAATGATAGAATATGCTCATACTTTAATCTATAGTCATTCTAATGTTAGGTTTAAATATTTGTATATTATTTAAACCTCCCGCATTAGGGTTAGGGTAATCAAAGTTTTGATAACCCTTATTATATATCATCAAAATGTGTGTTGAGATTTTACGATTAAGAATCACGTATTAATTCAAACAAATAAAAAATATATAAATAGGTACAAATTTTAGAGTATGGTATAAAAATGATAAGTTATCGTTTATCCTATTAAAGTTTGTTGTGTTTATTATTTCACTCAATTACATGATTATATCACTATGGAATTATTATTAGTATCTAGTTCTTCATTAGAGAAAAAATGCCTTTATATAAAAGAAGTGTATTAGACTTTCACACTAAATATAAAATAAGATTAATTCATAATATATAAGTGAATGTAAATCTAATTTTATAATACAAATGTGATTCAATTTTATAGAATTGAGTGAAATATAATTTCATTTTTTAGATTAACATTACATCAGCTGTATTAATCTTTTGAAAGCAGGTGAAAGGACAAAAAGTAAAATTGTCACTTCTGAATGTGCATTTGACCAAAGAAACACCAGATGAAAACAGTTTAAAGTATGAACTGAATTTCTTTAAATTTGACATTGGCATGAGTAAAACTTTAAAGTTAGAACAGTAAATAGTGTAAGAAGAAGTGCATTTATAACATTTTTGACCATGTAAGTTGGTTGTAATCACATGATCTGGATGAAGATCGACAGAGAAAATGAAGATGTAACCAATGAAGGAAGAAGAGGATCACGTGTGAGATGAGGTGAAGAAGAGAAATGGAGCATGATTCAATACTGAGTACAGAAGCTAAAGGGTAGGTAGGTAAGGAGGAGATCCAAGCATAAAACAAAGTTAGATTTTGAGATCACTGTCCCCTGCTGTGATGGCTACTGGACTGGACTGAGAAAGATCACTAGCTGTAACACTGTAAGGTTTATGGTGTTGTGGTGGCCCTGTCATCACTGTCACCACTCACCACAGCATGTTTGCCTATCTATATCCACCTTGCATTGCACCATTGAAATCAAATCAAAATGCCTTTCATGTGTCATCATGCCTCAAACAAAAACAACCCTTGTGTCTGTCTTTCTAAACCACACTCTCTCTCCTCATTATGCTCCCTTCCTTAGATGCAAACACTGCCCCTTCAACAACTCAAATTCAATCCCTTTCTCTCTCTCTCTCCTCACACCCCAAACCCTCTCGAAATGTCAATATCCAAGCTTGCATGTCATGTCACCATCACCTTAGATTCTCACTCTCTCGACTTATCAAGGGTGTGCCTTCTTTTATCTCTTTTTTCCAGTTCTTGACTTCTTGTTCCTCTCTTTTTCTTATTTTAATGCGGACAGCGATTGAAAGAGCGCAGAGACAACTTGGTATCTGCTTTAGTTTTTATCCTTTCTCAAAAACAAAACAAACAAAAATCTACCCTAGCTACTACCCTTCGCCTTTTGTTATCACCAATGTCGCAACACACTAAGAAATAAAACACAGTGTTGCATGCAAGCAAATAGGTGGAGAATCCCCTAAAAGGGTATCATCGAAACTCAAACAAAATCAACAAAATAATCCATATCCTAAGCCACCTTCCTCTGGTGTACAAGTTTCCAAAAGTGTGAAAAGTATGCCAATAAATATATATCGAATTCGTTCTTGGAAGTTGGAAGGTGTGGAGTGTAATATTTTTAAAGGCTTGTTACAGGTAGGTAAGATCTTCATGACTGTGTAGGGTTTGGCTCTTTGTTCAAAAAATAACCATTGATCGTGCTTCCCCTTGTCACCACTCTCTCTATGGTACTTGAAAGTGTCGTATGATGATGCAATTAATTGTTTCAATGGCTACGCTGTGTTTGGTATATCTATTCACTCAAGTTGCTATCAGATTATTAATGGAACAAGACTATGAATGGTGTTTCTTATTTTAGGGTATTGCTGGTTTTTAAGAACAAGCATTAACTGACTTGACAGGAATGTGGTGAAAAAGAAAGATAACCTTCATAAAGCACACACAATCTAATAAAAAAAGTTACATTCTTATAATACATGAATTCCTTAAAATTGTATAATAGAGTGGTAAGGCAGGGTAAGGTAAGGGATTTGTCCTGTGCAGTGGATAGGAAATAAAGACATGAAAAAAAAAAAAAAAACATGTTTGTTGATAAACTCTTTTTCTTGATTTACATGAGTCAATCATACGAGAATTTAAATTAATCTAACTAAATTAGTTTAAATCATTTATCTAAGAATGATTTCATCAACTCAAATAAAATTAATCAAAAGTATATTTATGATTTATTATTATCTGCAAAATTTAAATTGGTACATTAATTCACATGTTATTTTAAAAAGTTGTTATTATTTAATTTATGCATGTGAATTGCTTAAAATTATTCTCTTAAACCATTAAATTTTGATTGACCAAATTCATTTTCAGTCTGAAACTTATATAAAGTAACCAATAAAAGTGTATCTAATGAACCCGTGACTTGAATTTTTCTCTTTATACATGACGAACAAACCGATGTACATAACGTTTGCCCAATGGGTACAAGGTTCCTGCTTTTATTAGGCATGCATGCTTCTTCCACATTGCCAGTATTTGTCATCATCGAAGACCAGTATACGGTTTTGTATTTAGTCATTAAATTCTATTGTTTTTAAAGATTCTTTTTCATTAAACTAATTTTAAAAAGATTATTCAATAAAATATTTATGACAATAAGAAAAAAATATTTTGCACAAAATTGTAAAAAAAGTGTACAAAAATCATTTATTAAAGTGTATCTTATTAAATAGTCACGAAGTATAATTAATTATATTATGTATAAAGAAATCTTTTAAATTACAATCTCTTCTTTGATTATGCAAGAGTATCTTTTATTGTTTTTTATAATAAATAATAAGTGAAATTATAAATATATAATTAATTATAGGATTAAATATGTTTTTTGTCCATTAATTTTTAATAAAAATTGAAATTAGTCATTCTTTGAGACTTTGAACAAATTTAGTTTCGATCTCTAAAAACTGAATAAATTTAGTCTCTTTAACCAAAATTTATTTAGTTTATTTGACATTTTAAGTGTGTATTTTAACTAATATTGAAGCATGAAAATAAGTTAAATAATGTAAACAACTCAAATACTATCACGAAATATGAAATATAAAAAAAAAAACTTAAATAAATGTGATTAAACTGACTAAATACACGTATTTCTAAAGTTAGATAACTAAATTAGTTCAAAGTCTTAAAGATGGATTATTTCCAATTTTAATTGAAAGTTAAAAGATTGAAAACATATTTAATCATTAATTATAAATATTAACAATATATATATATATATATATATATATATATATATTAATGTATTTTTTTTTATCAAACGTAATGGTGATAAAATATCTGAATTATTAATTTAAGATGCTCGAAATTAACTAATTTCATATGAGTTTACTATATGTTGATGGATTATAAAATTATACTCATGCATCTGAGTAAATTCATATGAAAAGGATTTTTTTTAAAGATATTAAACATGTGAAAAAATAAAACAAAATGAGTTGTTTTTAAGATGTATGCCACCGCATTATACAACCACTAGCTATCTGCCATATATATACCTATCTTAAATATTACTGGATGCATAAGAAAAGCATCTTATCTTACATATCGATCGATCCATATAAGGCATGTGAGTGTAGCACCACAAACTCCCAAACTCCTCTTTATAGTAACGTGAACTTGAAGGTCAACCATTGATCAATAATATTAGGGTGACAGAAAAAATATTCAGACCCTCAAAACGACAAAATTTATTTCTCAAAAAGTGTGATAAAATTAGAAAAAATCTGTATGAAAAAAATTGTTGATAGGTGGCAATGGCATGCAAATTTTAACATTATGTGATGTAACGGTGTTGTGTTGGGGATGATTTGACACAGCATGCATGCATTGCAGTGACCGAAACAAACAACCTTTAACAACACCAGCGGCAGCGTGTAGAGCACAGAGAATACGCAGCAGCAGCCTAGTATAGTATAGTACCTAAGAAAAGAAAAACCTATGCCTATTGTTGTCTATGTTCTATGTCTAATGCCTACCAGGCTATTTCTATCTCTATAAGTTTTCTTTCTGTCACACTATCACGTCACTTCTATTCTTTCTCTTATACTTTACCTTCTTTTTTGCTTCTTTGGCTCCTCGCCTTCTTCTCTTTTTCATTCCATACCAAAAGAAAAATGTGAATTTCTATGATCATTTTTTTTGTTCGTGGTCTATTTTTATAAGGTTAAAATACTCCCTTCATTCATGTTTTTGTTGAAAAATCTCAAATAGGTCTTAAGATTTTTTTAGTCTCAATTAGGTCTATATTTTTAAAAATGTGTAACAATTAGGCCCATTCCGTTAGTATGATGTTAACGGTGTTAAGGATATGCCACGTGTCAGCTCCACATTTTTTTGATTTTTTTTTGATTTTTTTTTTAAATTT
>Ga0099823_1001769_pt1 | contig 18605 bp, 13 predicted proteins | sample CowpearedBW_FD_76831 | JGI IMG/M metagenome (GOLD analysis project Ga0099823, IMG submission 76831) | Root nodule microbial communities of legume samples collected from California, USA - Cow pea red BW | ecosystem: Host-associated > Plants > Roots > Nodule | place: USA: California | collected...
AAAAGCAAAACCAAGGTAAAAAAGAAAAAAAAAAAAAATAGAGAATATACCTTGATGTCACACAATCTCCCAATACAACATAATTTGCTGGAGCTCGAGGCCTCCAAAAGGTTATATGACCAGTCTCTGCAAAATAGTTCATTATAAGAACTTTATTTCCCAGTTATAGATGGTACAAAAAAATAATCAGTCGAGTTGATATATTGATTACATAAAAATAAAAGAAAAATTGCAACCAGAAAATTCTGTAATTAGGAATAAACCTTTCTCAGACACCCAAATTCGGTCATAGTTGGTACATTGAACCAGAGGAATTGCATTTCCAAAACTTAATGCAGCAGATGCCTGACTTTGCAGATTTAGCATAAGAGAAAGAGCACTAAGTGAAAGATGTAAACAGATGTCTGTTGATAGCAAAGATATATTTGTTTTGTCTTTCACAGAAGTATATCCCCCTGAAATATCCACTGGATCTAGAATGGTAAGACCAGAACCAGCCTCAACAGTGAAATCCTTCAACAGAGCTCTAATCCAAGAGTCTTTCTCCTTGGAGGCATACCTACTCAAATATATTGAAGAAACTAACAGGTCAAGTTTCAATCAGAGAAATTCTTACAATTTTTTCTGAAAGAATCAGTGAAAAAGAGAGATTGAACACAAAAATTGTTAGTTTAAGAATTTCTTGCCAAAAATAATTCCAACTGAAAAATAATTAACAAAGTTTCATAATGTCCACAGTGCTCATTAGCTAATGGTCTACCCCTGAACATGCATTAGGTCTGTTTGAACAAACTTTTTCATAAACACTTCTAGGAGAGAAAAATATGAAGAAAAATGAAATTGACTTCTTCATAAGCTAATTTTACCTTATAGAGTCTAATTTCAATTTTTCTTTAGTTTTCTCTCTCCGAAGTACTTACAAAAAAGCTCATCCAAGCAGGTCTACAGTCACTTTTTTCCTAAACTGAAAATATTTCTACCAAGAATTCTAAAACAGTAACACTTCTAAGAAAATTTAACACTTGATAACTATGAAACTCACATGAAACTTAGATCCAACTTTGCACGAACAAGCTTCTCGCCATAAGATGAATCATCAAGAAATGACTTAGTGCCATCATAGAAGGTAAATTCAGAAGAAACAACCTAACAAAAAGTACAATAGCCATCAGAACACAAAATAAAATGAAAATATCACCTCTCGGTGGGTGGATAGGTTTAAAGCTAGACAAACAGGCAAGTTCCTTTGGTTTAAAGGTAAACATATCTAAACAACATTACTTTGCATCAGTAAAGAATTTGGGAGCTATTATTGTGGACTTGGACTTAATGAAATAATCAGCTTGTTTGGTACAAACTTCTTCATCAAAACTAAAGCCAGTTCTTTCAATTTAGAATGTTGGTAGGAATTTCATATATATTTTATTTTCTGCTGTTTCCTAACAACTTCAACATGACTGAAGAAGGAATAAAGGATCAATATGTTTGTAATTTGTTTTTCATTTTAAATGTAATTAATCAAGCAGTGGAAGAACCAAGCAAAATTGCAGCAAGAAATGATGCAGTTGCCAAGGCTGTTTAGATTCTATTAGAATATAGCATATGATCTAGGCTGGTATCAAACAAATTTTCTTGGTAACAACAAAAGTATACCATTATCAATGTGATAGGAGTTTGGGAATTATGAGGTGCCCAAATCCCACAGAGTGGTATGGGATCCTAGGGAGAGTCTTTAAGTGTTTGGTTCTCCCGCCTTTACAGCTAGCTTTTGAGGGTGAGTTCCCCGAGTACAAATCCAATTTACCCAACATAAACTAACATTTCTTATCACATTTATCTTGTGGCTCTTCAATATAAAAATCAATGATCTATTAGGCAGGGACGACTTATGAGAAGATCTATATTGAGATAAGAGTTTGTGTGAAAGGAAGAGTTCGATAAATCCAGTACATACTCTTGTTCAATTGAGAAATAAAAATACCGTGATGGGAAGTGGGCCATTTCGATGCCCAAGAAATATTTTTATTTGCCTAACTCCTTAATTTCAAATTTCGCAATCAAACATCCTTTTAAGGCTCCCATTCTTGCCTGATCATTTTCTATTAGAATTATACTATCTACATAAACAATTAGTGTAGTAACTCCCCTGAAGCTGAATGCTGAATAAACCATGTATGACCATCTTGGCCTTGCTTGTAGCCCATGGTCTTCATTATGGTAGTAAGCTTGCCAAACTATGCTTTTGTAAGGTGAGGTTTACACTCTACTTGCCGAGGAATATACATCTCGTGCATGGGTCTAGAGATGGGTGATCTAATAGCAGCCCAAGATAGCGGGTAGAACAAAATGTCTAAGAAATCTCGCTAGAATAGGTTTTTTTTTTTTTTAACTATGGTTCTAATACCATGTTAAGAAGTGGAGTTCAAGCCTAACTCAACCCTACAAAGCCGGTTTTGTAAGGTTGAGTTAGGCTTAAACTCCATACTAATAGCAAGTCCAATCACCGTCCCCATTCCATGATTATGAAATTGGAAGGTTGTAGGATTAAAAGGCACCTGGTAGTATACATCCATTGTAAGCTTGTGAACAGAAATCAAATTGGCAAATAATTCGGGACCATGCAAAACATCTTTCAGAATTAGATTCTACTTTATCATAATATCTCCTTTTCCAGCAACTGTAATGAAAGTTCCATCCGCAAGTGCAATTTTCGGGTTGCTTGGACAAAATCTATAAGATATAAACCTAGTAGATGATTGATGCATGTGGTGTATGGTACCAGAATCAACTACCCAGACACCTTATTTAAAGGAATTTTAAGGCATAGAGTGCACAAGAGTAAGGAATATCACCTTGAATGCTAAGGAGCAATTACATGAGTCGCCAGATTTTGGTCATGTATCTAGCAAACCCTTTAAATTTAGAATCTCCTCTATGTTGAACCTTGTAGTGGGTCAAGTTTTTTGACTATCAAACATTTTTAAGATTTGAATTTGAACTATGACAATGCAGGCCTAGAAGCAATACAATTGAATAAATAAATGTTGTGTTGGCAGCTATAGAATTGTATGTTCAGATGGTATTGTGTGTCTAATGCAGACCACACAATGTGTATTTGTACTATTGAATAGAATCAATTACAATAAAGGCTCATAATAATATCAAATCAATCACCCTAATTTACGAGATTATATAAAGGTTGATTTTCTAGAAATTTGTAACCGCTAATAATATTCTAACAGCAGCAATGTAGGCTGCACATGAGATTACAGTGGCCCCTAAGGATTTTACAGCTCTGATACCACAATTGGAGTTTTGTTTACTATGATAGACTAAGACAATTCATCACTTGAGGTGTATGGATTGCTCATATAAGAGATCATGACTAAACCTCCAACATAAAACTTAAAGGAACAATGTTTATAGGTCTTCTTTTTCTTATATGTCACTCAACTTTCTTATTTCTACTTACAGTGGGACTTTCTACTCATACTTATTCCTAACAATCTTCCTCTCAAGTATGAGCTGGGTCTTACCATGGGTTTCTACCATGAAAGGACATACTTGGCCAACCCATTTATCTTAACACACTTCTCCCTACAATTCAGGATCAAAAATCTCGTACAATAAATATAAAATATATTGTAAGCCTATTAATCCTCCTAATTATGAAATGTAATTAACTTTCCTAATTATGTAATTAAAACTGTACAAGGAAATAGTAACTGTAACATAATTCAAGGGATTCTAACAATACTTTTCATGGAAACATGAAATATAACCTACCTGGGTCTCAAAGGAAAAACTCTGAGTTCCATTTGAACAACTTTGAGCATCTGTAGAAGTGCCTGATATCTGATTCACATTGTCAAGGCTTTTCTCATCATTAGATGGAAAATTGCCAGGATCTGCCATGTCAACACCATCTTCACTAGAGATTGAGTAGCTGCTATCATTACTAAGGTATGCGTACTTCCGTAGAAGAGAACCATTCTGATGAATAAATAACAAAACTGTAAGCTTCTAATAATAAGCAAGTATAATAGGGAAAGGGCAGTACCAGAAATTCTACATCGAAGTGGGTACTGGACAGTGTAAGATCAAAAAAAATGTGGGATTGTATTCTTGTAAAGGTGTATATTTGACAAATTATAATTAGTATTAGTAACATTGAGAAAGCCTTAGATTCCTAAAGGTGTTTCCAGGAAAAAATAAACTACAGAACTCTCAAATATACAAAGGAAATTAGAAAAGTAATTACAGACTGAGAGGAAGAATATTACCTCGATTTTTACATTAACAAATCGTAATTTTTTGCCATGTCCAATGACTATAATTGGTCTAAACCTTGTGGTTCGAACTTCCTTTGCATCTGTTTCAATAGATAAACAAATAACCTTCCCACAACCATCATATGTATATTCATCAATGCCTACCCAATCAGCAACTAACTGTTTAGATGGGGAGAGGTGAACCACATCTTCTTTCTGCTTGTAAATTGATTCCATCAGCACTATGCTACAATTTTTGCTAATTGGATCATTCTTCGGATCCATTTTTTCTTCTCTTCCACTTAGTGCTCCCAAAGAAGGTACAAAAAACTCAGCCACTGCTAGTAGAAAATCTGGCACAACAAGGACTCGAGGTTGCTGCACACGAATTACATATGATTGGGATGACACCCGCCACCTGTAGTCAATCAAGATCATTGTTGAAATGGGCATATCGTCAATTCCAGCTTCACTGGTGGTCTTTCTACAGCTACCGGGGTTAAACAAAAAGGGTCCAGTAACTGGTTGTTTGGAAGCATCAACAAAAGATCCAAGCATCAGACGCATTTCAGGTTTCGTATCAGGGCGAACATCTAGTATAGAGAATTTGGGAATGGTCACAAAAAGGTCTGTCTCTGATAAAGAGGTCATGCGATAAGAAACCCATAGACCTTCCATCTGTAAAATACGAAATAATACAAAGCAGAATGAGAGATGTGCATGTTCCATTCACGACGTATATCAAGCTGAGAGCAAAAGGTGAAATGATTTAATTAAAATAAAGTCAAGAACTCACAGCAATATGAGCCAACGGAAATTCACCACCAGTGCCATTACCAAGCTCTAGCAGGGCATGGTTAATTGAAACAGCTATGATTGTAACTGTTCGTGACAACAGAAGTTGACTGTTCAGATTAACCTTATCAACCAGAAGCCTAATGGTATCCCTTGAACCAGATTGTCCACCACGAAAGCTTGCAGGAAGCCTTGGTTGTTCAGATAAATTCATGAATGTACAATCCAAAATCACCTTGTATTCTTTAGCAGACATTATACCATGCAATAGATCCACCTGCTCACATGCACATAAAATTAGCTGAAGAATTTGATCTCCTTTGTGAACTTGAGCATAACAACTACTTACAGTACGAAACTGAATTATGAGATACACAGATTTTTATATTTCTAGATATATTCCGTTTGGAGACTTGCTTTGAGTCAGATCTAGAAACCTCCTTATAACTAACTGCTGGGCCTTTGGCTAAACAAGTAGGGGAAATTTTAGGAGTCTTGGCAGGAACATAAATAAAGAAATTAATGAAGGAGCATCTGAGTCCCTACACTTGCTTCAATAAATTCACTAGAAGTTCAAAAGGGGCATCCTAACAACGTTACTGACTCAGTGATGCTCCTGCTGAAAACTGCATGTTTAACAATCTGTCCACTGGCCAGGTAGCCTGATTGACTATCACAATGCCTACATGTGGACTAATATTATATACAACCAGGTTAATAAAATTATCAAAAGGAAAGAATAATCAGTCTTAAATATATTCATCAGCACAATTGAGTGATTCTTCTGTTGAAAAGTGCATATTGAAATAACCTGCCCACTAATCAGTAAACTGTATAAAATGTAACCTGGGAAATGTGATTAGCATTGTAATAAGAAATGGAAGGCCCAGAACTGTAAGGGGAAGAAAAATAAGAATGAAAGACGACTGTTGAACATATAATCAATGTGAGACTTGGTTTTTTTCCACAATAATGTATAGTTTTACTCTTTTTTTTTTTTGTGTAGTAATAGTCATGTTAGATTGTTATTTTTACACTCACTTAGCCCTGTCACCTCTAACTAACTACAAGTTAGTAAGAGTCAAATAGAGATTAGGGATTCCATCCTATAATAGGCTATATAGACCTTCTGTAATTCTTGTGTAAATGGACTGAATTCATATCTAAAAGAATTAGATTGGAAAGCTTAAAAATCTACAATAATTCATACCACATAAAGGTTTTTCAATACTTGGGTTTGCATATGTTATTCCTCTGTTTCCTGTTGTTTTACAGTTGCAGTTTGTTTCAGCTGATCTTTCTTTCCTATGTTATGCTTCTCTATCCACACACACACACACACACATGTATATGTATATATAGGGGTGTGTGTGTGTGAGAGTGTGTGTGTGTGTGTGTGTATATATATATATATATGTATATATATATATAAGTATGTATGTATGTAATTTCTTTTATTAATGATTCTATTTCTTGTTAGTTACAATACGGTTCGGCTTCTACCAATTTTTTTTCTGTTTCCATGACATCCATTGATCCTAACTCTTCTAACCCACCTCCAACCATCATTGGGAATTTCAATAACTTTGATGACATTTTTAATCAACTGAGACATTTAACCATTATTATCCCAAGCACAACCCAATAAATAAATAGAATCACAACAATTTACTTTGAACAACTTGTGAGGATAAGTTAATCATATTTATATGTTATCCACACAATAAGTGAATGTTTTGATGAAGAATCCCAGGAGTACGTTTTCATTACCCAATTTTTTTTTTGGAATTTCAACATGGTTATTACTGCATAAACTTCAAAAAGCAAGGTACAAGTGATATATTTGTTACAGGATTGGGAAAGAAATACAAGAAAACACTTAAACATTAGGGTTTGGAGTTGGACTTGCCTGCACTTCAAGTGAAAATGTTGGAACTTTCCGGAAAACATCCCTCAAGCTTCGTCGAACAAATATATCAAGTCCTTGACCCTCACGTATCATTGGTTTTCCAAGACAACCATCAATTCCAACAGACATGTTAATACCCAGAATCTGTCATTTCGTTTCGAGTCAAGAGGATGTCAATGATTTTAATGGGAAGACCACTTGGGAAAAGAAATGTGTACCTGAGCATGAAGAAGATCAATACGCACAGCTGAAGGATCTTCTTCTTGAGAACCATGCCAACTGAATTCATTTTTAAGCTGTAGCTTTCCAAGATCAAGTTGTATAAAACTGGAATTCAATAAAATAAAAACAATAAGATTTCTCAGCTTGTAAGATATAAAACTATTGTTGGAGATTCCACATCAGCTATAGATATGACTAAATAATAATATACAAGTAGGTGCAAACCTCCATTTCAAGCTGATTTAGTGATGTTGAGTTAGGTTTAGAGTTCACTTTTTAAGAACTATTTATTGTCTGTCACCAAGTAATGTTTAAGCGTAGGAGAGGTAGCTTTGACAAGGTATCATAAGGTGCTTGCAGAAATGCATTGTCTATACTTTAAGTCGAAAGGACACTTCCTTGAGAAGGCATGGTAGAACTTAGAAACTTCTCCCTACTTACATATCCTACCCGATGAAAGATATAATATGTAATTTTCCAATAGAACTATTACCATCTGAAACTCTCATATAACCAACAAAAGAGAACACATTACACAATCAAGCACACTATCGTGGTTATTGTAATTCAATATTACCATTAACTACCTGAATAATCATGTGATGCAATCTTCACCTATTACATGTCGGGTCTATTTGGATGAACTTCTCCATAAGTACTTCAAATAGAGAAAAATAAGAAAAAAAATATGAAATATTTTCTATAAGCTAAAACTAACTTCTAAAAAAGTTATACAATTTAAAGAAGCTATGAGAGAGAACTTATACAAATTAGCTTACAGCGAAGATGGTTTTAATTTTTATTCTTATTTTTCTCTTCTACAATAGTTTATGTATAAACTTGTCCAAACAGGTCCTAAGTACTTACCCCATCATAAAAGATTACCAAGCATATTAAATAAACACTGTGATTGACTCCACAAATGGATTTAAATATCACTAACTCTTTGCTTGTTGAATTCCTCGGAACAATGATAATTGGGGTGTCGAGTGCCAGATCCAGTTTGAGTGCAGTAGCTCCATCCATTTCATATTTCTGGATGAGCCATTCAAATCCTCCAACTTTATCAACAAGTTTTATTGCTTCGTCAGGGTGAGGGGAGGCAAGTTCCATAAAGTACATCATTATCTGAAACAGCCAACAATTATACAAACATTTTTCCCTTAAATGAAATACCAGAGGTACCCAAAGATCAAGTGATTTAAAATTTGGTTTTAGTTGCTAAAAATTGTATATTTTTTTTCCTTTAGTCCTCCAAATTTAAAAATTGTTTATTTTGTCCCCAAATTTCAAAAAACTATCTTTTGGCTCTCGCTACCAACAATGTTACACTCGTTGCCCATGTGGCTAGTGACATCCATGTTAACAATGACATTTATCATTGAATTAATTATGTGTAACCAGGTTTCAATTTTATTCTTATTGGTTTTAATTTTGAGAGAACTATATCCAAGTTGAAAATGCAGAACACTTTGGAGTGTTGAGATATTTTAGGAAATTTTAGATTTTACTCCGTCAATATTTTAGGATGTTTCAGATTTTATTCTTATTGGTTTTAATTTTCTATAATCTCTTTATCTTGGTTTTATTTCTATCATATCAATCCCACAATCTAGGGATCTATTTCCAGAAATAGGTTGTGCTTGTTTCCTATCAATGTATGTATATACAACATGTAAAAGAGAAATAATTTTCTTCTAATCTTCAGAACTACAACTACCACAATGATGTATCCCTTCTTATCTTCTGTCTTCCTTGGTCTTGTCACCTTGACATTAATAGAGTTTTGACATCGATTTTTACTTATTATAGTATAGTATTCGTTGTGACTAGAATGTGTGAATACAAGGTTTCATTTCACTTTCACTAGATTTGATGACTAAAATCATATGAACAAATATATCCGAAAATATTATTCAATAACCAATTCATACAATAGAATAAGGTTGACAGAGATGTTACGAGTGAATTTTATTTTAATTTTTCATCCCATAAATTTCCATGTAAAGGAGTTGAATGAAACAAAAGTTCACCTTCAGTCCTGATTTAGAGATGTTCATTTTTCTCAATTTGAGGGACTAAAAACATCTCCTTTTTCTAAATGTGGGGGTTTAAGTGAAAATTTGACCTAAATTCAAGGAATTAAAAAGATATTTTAGACAAAAAATTTAAAAAATGAGTTTCCACATCATAAATTCAGTTTAAAATTCAGGGACTAAAAAAATATAACTTTTAATATGGAGGACTAAAAGAAAAAGTGGCCCAGATTCAAGGGTCTAAACATATTTTAACCTTAAAATTTTAAACAAAACATGAGAAACAGCTTTAACGCGAGAAACAGAAAAACACCAACTTTAACATCAGACTCCAAATTTACAGAGTTTTGGAGGATACCTCTTGCACAAATCTATAAAGGAAAACAATTCGAACTGCTGAAAGATTGCCTTGCAAGCTATAATGATATCCTTCATAGTCATCGTCCTCAGCACTATAAGAATTGAATTTGAACTGAAAACAAAAATCAATAAACATTTGTAAAGTTGTCATTCCAATCACGAATGGCAAAGCTAATCATTAATCAGCGTGAAAACTTATATGGAAATAGATCAGTGACATTATAGATTATTGAATATTAATGGTCAAATATCAACAGACAAATATAGATATGTGTGTATAAGAAGACGATCACAAAGTTGGGATTTTCAGTAGTCTGCACACAAAGACCGTTATGGGGGCATGGTTATTCACTACTGAACTAGTAAATTTGCACGAGTTTACAAGCTCACTACCCCTCTCCATGTTAACTACGTTGTTACCCTTTAATGTTTAAATGAACTACTTAACCTGGAAAACTACTGTCTTACACGGTCAAACTGATCTACTTTTAATAACTATGGTTTTAGACGAACAGTTTGAAACTTTTGAAATTTTTTAGCCAAACATAATATTAAATTAAGAATAATAAAAACAGAGTATAGTTTTGACATACAAAACACTAACAATAATAACACAAAGAAACCAATTTTTTTTTATAAAGTTAGAATGAGTTTTGTAATTAATCTTTACTTTGTTCAAAGATTTTATAAATTATATTAAATCTATAAAATTAAAATAAACGAATTTAAGCTGCCACAAAATATATACCTACAATAAAGGAGAATCCCTTATTTGGTGTTCACATTTGTTTTTCAATTTTACCCTTTAAACAATTTTTTTAAACCAAAATAATTATTTTATCAATATTATCTTTCAAGTGACTGTTTATTTAAATTTAACCGGATTTTTTAATTTGACCAATTTCTTTTTCAACTTGACCATTTTTTTTAATTAAAAAATTACCTATAAAATACATAAAAATTACTTACACTAAAATTATATAAACCATTTATATTTAATTTTATAATTAAAAGAATAACAATAATAATAATTTTATTATCTTTTATTATTATAAAAAAATAAACACAAAAAAATGAACACACATGCTCATAGCGTATCTGTTTTCACAGGTGTCAATACTGGTGTCAATAAAATACAAAGAGAAATGAAACCTAAACCAATCCATGCAATACAAGGGGTAGAATAACTTATTTCAATACTGGAATATTTGCAAAATATACTCAAAATAAAAGAAGAAAAAGTACACAAGAATGATTTATAGGCAGAGAACACACCTTTATAAGGGAGTCAACACCAGGATTACGAATGTCACACAGCCAATCCCAGCACTGTTCTGATCCAAGTGATGTATCACGGAGTCTAAAATTCCCTAACGTTCCATCAATGGAAAGAGAACTTGGATGAACCTTGATAGAAAAAAAAAAGAACATTGGATTTCAGAGCTTGCATACATATGACAGTGAATAATAGAAAGCACAAGTGCTTTTACAACAGAAGAAAATTAAAAAAGAATAACTTAGAAATAGACTGAAAGCCAACAATAGCATTGAGAAAGCCAGGGAAAAGAGAAAGGAAGACTCTAACTAGCTAACAAAAACGTTTGTAATTACCTTAAGATCCAGAAGGAAGCTTTCTTGAACTAGTGTAGCGAGTTGAGAACCATCTTCCTTGTTAAGAAAAACAGTTACACTGTCCACATTCATGTTCCAATAAAAGACTACACGGTCTTTACCATATCCCAATAAACCCGTAACGGCCCCCTTTTCATCAGTTTTCTCCTTTACTGAAAGATTATCTGAAGAAGTTGTAGCCATGTCAGCGGGACTTGTGACTTTATTTCCAGAGCTTATATCCAATCCAAAACTTATCAAAGCAACTATAGTAGGTCGGTTGCAGAAAAATTCCAGGTTGGACATACGAACACACATCTGAAGAATAACATTCAGAAAAATGAGAACTAAAATGTATCATGGTTAAGAGAAGACCAGAAACTCCAAGTCATCATCAACAAGGTGCAACCACGTACCTGAGTATCTATTCCATCATAATCAGGCGAAGCAGAACTCCTTGTTATGAAGGAAACAGACACAAAATTTGAAGTATCACTTCCCTGCGCCTCATAATATATCTCTCGAGGAGTGCGAGGAGTGCCTCTTATTAATTCAATATCAGTTTCATGTAGTATGCTTTCCAGAGACTCGAAATCAGAAGCAACTCCTACCAATCCCTTATGATCCAAATCCATATTATGTAGACCATGTCCTCCATCAGTTTGGGCAATGAAATCAGATAATGCATCTGTAAAACAATCATCATCATCATGAAAAAATTCCTTCCCATGAGAATCAAACATGTCGGAGGATGAAGTTTCATTTGTCAAGACTGAAACTGCAAGATAACAAGGAGCTACTGATAGACGACTCTGAAGTTCATCCTTAATTTTTAAAGAATGCAATTTCAATTTAACTGTCAGGTCACCATCTGCACGAAGGACCTGGACCTGGGAAACAAAAAGCAACCACAGAGCATTAACAATTGAATCAACTTACAAAATAAGAAAAGTACAAATATCTACTTCCAAATTGAAATAATTTTAATGGCAAATAGCACAGTCATAATTACTCAATGGATTAGTTGACACAATTTTTAATTTGCCGAATCTTAGGTCAGAACTTAAATCATTTTATGGAACTGAGCACGGCCATCTTATTAGGTCTATGATGGGGTTACGACCCTTCTTAAGAGTCAGATAATACACTCTAACAGCTCACATTTTCACAGCAACAGTCTATCCCTATTTTTGTCAGCAGTACACTATTCATGCTTTTCAAAATAATAATTTTGTCATGGTTCAAGAAATTATATGATGCTTAAAGCCCTCCATGTTTAGGAAAAAGAAAATTTAACGCAAAATACCAAAATAATTAAATTACAACTCTCAGACCAATGTCTCTTTTAGAATTTGGAAATGAACTTAACTCCACATACATAGACATACATAGATAATAAGGTAGTTAACCTTCCTTAATAAATCTAGGATAGAATGCCATATCATCTAAGAATTTAAATTTAGACTTAACTTATTATAGATCTTGAGAGAATGAGTGGTAGGGCGAAAGAAAGAGGAATTAGACCAAATAAATAATTGTCCGTTTGTACAGATGTTAGCTTTTACAACAGTCAGCTATTATTAACAATAGCTTTTGTTGCAAGTGTTGCCTATAAATAATTCGTACTCATATTTCATATAAGAAAAAATAATAAAAGTTCAGTTTCTCCTCTCATTCCTTTTTCTTTAAGATGTTGTCTAGAGCTATTTTATGACGCTTCATCTTCTCCAAATCTAGGGTTAACCTTTGTGACCTTTTATTCACCATTTCACTCTCAAGAATCTCTCTTCGCATTTATCTAAAGTTCTTATTCATGAGTTCAGTCTCGTAAACCTTCTCCCCAGCATCTTCATCTTTGCCTACCCTTCCTGTGTTTCTATGGCTTTCGCAACACAATCATTTCCATCCTCCATTGCTGAAAAGCTTGATGACTTGAATTATCTACATTAGTGTTATATGTTCAACCGGTAATAAAATCGCACAAGCTACAACGATTTGTTGTGAATCCCATAGTTCTGCTTGTTATCTACCTGAAAACAACCGCACACTTGATCTTGTTAATTCAAAGTATGAAGCGTGGCAAGTCTAGCAACAAACATTACTTATTTGGCTTCAGTCTACCCTCTCTATGTTGTACTTGTGTCCTTGGGTGCAATCACTCCTATAAGGTTTGAGAGAAGACTCATGAATATTTTAGTACGTAAACCATATCTCATATACATTACATATTGTGATCAAGGTAGTCAAACTCGAGAGTTTACGTAAACTCGTAAGAGTTTACTTCACATGACATGAATAGAAAATTACAAATAATATTCCAAATTTAAATATTTCCAGTTTTTCACTACACAACTAAAACAAGAGTGCAAGGGCTGCACTCAAACAAATCATGAATTGTACAGACCAGAGCACAGGGGCTGAATCACTGTCCTCTCTTAAATGGGCGACACATAGCAAAGCAAGCAGCAATGAAGATTGTGCGATGAACACCGAATGACAACGGGCAACTACGACGGCAGTATGACAGAAAGGAAGGGTCCAGCAGATGCACGATGGAAAGAACTTCAGAAGGAATGATGAAGGGGTTGAAACAGAAAATAGTGAAACCCTAATCCTAGTGAGTTTCCTCTACAATCCTACTCCAAACGACCTCAATTTTAGTTTAAAAGTTTTTTCCCATCGAACTCGAGTTTAACCTAATGAACTGAGTCTACATCCGATTCTACGAAGTCAATTGAAAAACGAGTTTGCTTCTAAGTTGATTCGGAAGCCATAACTATGAACGTAAACTCGTTCGAATTAACGAGTTAACTCGCAAGTTTGACAACCTTAATTGTGATGCGTGCAGTTTAACTTGATTACAAAAAAATGGAAGATTATCTTCTCAAGATTAAAAGTTATCTTGATGAGCTCACTAGTGTTGGAGTTTTAGTCTGCCATGAAGAATATGTTGATGCAATACTGAAATAAAATAACAATTTATCTCAATACGTTTGGTTCTTTCAAGAAAAACGAGATTTAAGCTAAAATGAAAAGTAGCTAGATTGGCATATCTAAGTGTCATTTGACTAACCTCACCAAATTGCAATTCTTTAAGTAATTTTGTAAGAGAAATAAGCTCACAAGTAGCTAAGGCCATAGATCTATATTTCGCTTCCGCACTAAATCATATTACAACATTTTGTTCATCACTCTTCCAAGAAATCAAATTATCATCAATTCAGACATCATATCCGAAAGTGCATCTCTTATCATAAGGATAGCATGCCCGATCAGCATCTGAAAAACATACAACTCTAGTGTCGTTATTATGTCCATATAACAATCCTTTCAAATGAGAATATATATGTACTTCAATATACGAATGACAACATTCCAATGATTTGCACATGCATCATTAAGAAATTGACTCATCACATTGACAGTAAAAGAAATGTTAGGGTGAGTAAGTATAACTTAGTTCAATTTTCCAACTAATCTTCAATACTTCTTAGGATCTGAGTGGCTCTCACAGAATAGGTAGAAGTTTGGCATTGCAATCCATGGGTGTAGTTTGGCATTGCAATCCATGGGTGTGTCTAAAAATTTTGAATTCATTAACCCAATTTCCTCCAAAACATCTAATACATATTTCCTTTGAGAAATAACAATTCCATTGTTGGCGCGTGTCACCTCAATCCTAAAGAAATATTTGAGTTTGCCAAAGTCTTTGATCTGAAAGTGGTGAAGAGGTGTTGCTTTACCTTTTAAATGCCATAGTCATCACTTCTTGCAAGTACAGTATTATCAATATGTACTACTAGATAGATACAACTAGCTACTACTAGATAGATACAACTAGCCCTTGAGTAAGAGTAAAATATTGAATAATCCGCCTCACTCTTCGTCACACCAAATTGTCTAACAATAGTGCTAATTTTCCAAACCAAGCCCTAAGCGACTGTGTGAAGTCATATAAAGATTTGCAAAGACGACAAACCAATCCAAAAGACTTCTCGTGAGTAACAAAACCTGGTGGTTGCTCCATATCAAATTTTTCATGCAAATCATTATCAAGAAAAACATTTTTCACATTGAGGCCAACATTGAAGAGTTGTCATGGCTATGAATAAGCGAATAGTGGCCATATTTGCAACTGGAGAAAAAGTGTCATCGTTGTCCAACCCAAAAATGGGTGTATAACCTCTGGCCACTAGTTGAGCATTAAGATGATCAATAGTACAATCGATGCCAGTTTTGATAGCAAAAATCCATCAATAACCAACAACAGGTTTCCTAGAAGATAAGGAAATGTGTTCCCATTAAGCCTAAGGTTTGGTTGAATATTTTGAAGTTCAACATTTCCCAAATTACTTTATTGGTTAGTGGTTCTTTGAGTATCAGACAACTTTGAGGTTTGAAGTATGGCAATGTAGGCACAAAAGCAATACAATGGAATATAGAAAGGATTGTAGTTTTGAAAATCTCCGAAGGATTTTAGACCGTTGATACTGTCAAAAAAATTGTTTCCTATAGTATTTGTAGAAGAGCAATATCTCTTAATAACAGAAAATCCTATCTATGATAAACACTACTTATGCTTATTATTCATAATCAAAGATCATTGCATTAAATATAAAATATGTTGTTAGTCTATTAATCCTCCCAACTATCCTCGTAATTATGAAATGTAATTAAATCTCCTGGTTATGTAATTAAAACTATACAAGTAAATATTATTTACAGCATAAATTAAGGGATTCTGACCAATATTATTAAAAAATGATAACTGAAGCATGCTATAAAAAGAAAAAGATAATCCCTTTAGATTTTGATATTCCACAAAATATTCAAGAACACAAACTTGCTCCTAAATTATACTGGTCTTTTATGACGATTCCCCAATACTGTCTTATTTATGCAATAGAATTTAAAACAAGGACACCTCAAAAAGTGCATAATATGACTATCAAAAGAGTTATCGATCTAGGTCAGTTCCAATTAAAAAAGTATCTATCTATACACAAATTGTAGAAATATATGCACAAACCTTCCCCCCATCCGCAACAGTTTCAAGAATAAGAGACTCATCCAGCTTTCCATCTGTGGTGTCCCCAACCTGCACAAACATTAATACGTGTGTGTGTGTGTGTGTAAGTACAGATTTTGCACATGCACATAAAAAACTGTAAACAGTAAACATAAACAAATAAATGCAACGAAGAAAAGATGAAAATATCCAATTAGTTGAAAGTAATTGCTTGTGAATTGAGAATAAAACAAAAAATTGCAAGAATGAGAATACTACTCATATATCTGTATGCAACAAATATTACTCATTCCTTGTGCTACTCCCAAACAAAACCTTAAAACGAATTCATCTAACCTTTCCATATATAAAAAACTTCAATTCCACCAGTGACCCATTTATAACGGTGTCAGCTGTTTTTGAATCAGTGGTACTAAGAACATTGTAGGAAGTAGCATCACCCTCTGAGTCACCTAGCAAATCAATTAATGGAGGAGCCTACATACAACATGCATGCTTTTATAAATTGATGACTAAAAAAACATATATCAAATATTAACAAAACAAAAAAGCATAAGACAGCCGATTAAAAATGCCATACAGAAGCTTGATACGTGGCTTGAACAAGTCCTCTAAACCAGTTAGCCTTCTCATCCTCATTTTGAAAATCTAAGATCCATGTGCTAGAAGATTCCAGAGCCTATAAAGTAATTCATAATTTAAGACAGAAAAAGTCAGCAAGTTGCAAAAAAATGCATTCCTAACAAATTTTATTGTTTATGTCCACTTAATAATTTACGACATCATCTCTTCTGTCTCCCCATTTCTACATCTTGAAGTAAATAATCTATCAGTAGAAAAATTATATTTACGTGAAGCAAACTACAAAAACAAGGGTGAATGTTAGAGTGTTGCATCTATATACACTTGATTCAAACGAAGTCTATTATGTAAATATTTGATAGTGTATTAGGTTCTTTGACTTGTATAGCAAGTTATGAACCATAGTCAGCTAAAATAGCTGAATCTGTTTGGTTACCTGTGACTTTTCAGAAATGCAATTTCTTAGAATTCATTCTAAATTCTCTCTCTTAAATTATTTAATATTTATTTATTTTACCATGCACGTCATGAGCTTTCCCTCTCAAATTAGGAAGTCTATCAACACTTTTATTTCGTTTTGTATATTTGTCTTGCACTTTCCAATTTTTATACGTAGGGATGCCAGCTAGCCAGAGTCCTTTTCAGTGTAAACTCATTATTTCCAAATCAGACGGCTAATTGTGTACTATAGAATTTATGAAAAGCATTTTAAGAACCTCGGTTTTCTATGTAGGTCTCCAAATATTCAGAAATTCATTCTTGATAACCAATTTGTAGATCATAAGCACCTTGTCAAGTAAGTTGTCTATGCAGTCACACTTTGCAAGGTAGGAGGTTCCACACTACTGTTTCTCTTGATGAGTGTAATGTATGTATTGCACAGGTTCTTACACATTTTAGCAAACTTTCTTCATGATAAACTGGCTACAACGCCATGAAATAACTTGCTTAAGGCATTCCATCTCTAGTGAGACTAGAACATGCCAAGTGATGAAAATACACATAAATTGAAAACTAAGACCACAATAACCAGTAGCAGATTAGAGTGGACAGTTTTGACAGCTATATTTGTTCTAAGAGATTAAAGAAATTATTTGCCGTACCTGTTGAATGTCCATTCGCTTGATGCTTAAAGCAATACAATATGCTGAACCACCGACATATGTCGAGGGCACATCAAGGATTTGCCTACCAGCCATGCTGCAGAGTTGAAAAACAAAATTACATGAAGTCCAAAGAGATTATTGTTTTCTAAATTAAGTTTAACTTTAGCTTATTTGCAGCTTTGAACCTTCAAGTTTAATTGACCAACTTTAGTTCCACTAGTTTTAAATTACTCAAAGTTCACTCTTCTGTTGCTTTCCTTCTAACTACTACCTAAAACACGCACATGGGTTCTCATTTTCTTTCCAAATATTTGGGCATTGTCATGGATTTGGGAGACAAATTAGTTTTAAATATGTAGAAGTAAAAATTTAATAGAAAAATCAATAAAACTACAAATATTTTATGTGGTGCTGGATTAGGGTATGAAAACAGACAAACTTGAGATTCTTTTTTTGCTGAAATTTAAATTTTAGCTGGGGCATTTAGAAGAAAAAAAAGATATGTGAAGATTTTGAGTTTTAAGAGAGAATTTAAGGACTTTCGGTACAAGGAAATTGACCGAAGAACCAAATTTTTTTGATTTTAAAAATAAAAGGACTATCTGAAAAAATACTTCAGGAAACAAAATTGCACATAATCTAAACTAAAGGAATTAAAAATGCAATTAAGCCCAATACAAGAAG
>Ga0099823_1001774_pt1 | contig 18565 bp, 6 predicted proteins | sample CowpearedBW_FD_76831 | JGI IMG/M metagenome (GOLD analysis project Ga0099823, IMG submission 76831) | Root nodule microbial communities of legume samples collected from California, USA - Cow pea red BW | ecosystem: Host-associated > Plants > Roots > Nodule | place: USA: California | collected...
ATACAGTCACTGAAAATATGAAATCCTTAACAAAAATGAAGTTGTTAATCTGTTTATCTGAAGGAATCTTAATTTAATCACTTTCATTGACCTTCTAAGTCTGACCATGATTCCTTTTAAGTTTTTGTTCATATATTTATCTTTAGTCAAATAAAGAATTATAGCACACAGATTTCAGTGTTATTGAATTAGGTAGAGGTGGGGTGGAGAAAGCATTAGTCTGTTGGTGTCTCACAATGCACCCCTTTAGACCCTGTTGAGGAGGAGAGATTGAGGAACAAGTGTTGGTTAGAGACAGCAAGTGGAAGGTACAAAGGACGAGTATATGGAGTTGTACATGTGCACTCTCGAGATGATTGTGTTCAGAGTCTCTTAAAACAAACACAGGCGTGTTCTAGTCAGCAAGTTCCTTTGGAAGAGATTAATGAACTTCGACAGTGACTAACAACTACCGAGGATCGAATGTCAGAGCAAATTCGTGAAATGAGTACTCAATTTCAAAACCAAATGCAAACCCAATTCCAGACGTTCCAAAATTTACTTGGTACACTCATGCAGTATCTCCTACCTCCAGTAGCAGTTGCTGCACAGAATATTCTTCAACCACCAAACACTCAACAATAACAACAAAATCAAGAGCAGGAGGACAATCCACAAGTGCAACAAGATGAAAAAGGCCAAATTAATCCACCTCATCCTTATACTGATTATTAGTCTTAGGGAAAACATTATGTTATATTAGGAACCTTTATATTAGTATGCTTGGATGTTTCTGTAAGGTTTGGATTATGGTAGCTTTAACTTAAATAAAACATTGTGTTTGTAAGGTTTGGAATGTGTGTTATTTCTGAGTTATGTTACTTGTGTGTTAGTACTATAATTCCTCTACATAATGTGTTGATACAATATTATTTTGAACTGTATCAAAAAATATATCCAGGATAAACAGCAGGACAAACAAACCAAAACGATATTTTTTAAAAAGGGCAGTTACCTTCGAATATATCGGTAGTTATTACCTACGGATATATCGATAGGTAAGTACCTACGACATTATCTACGGATTTATCGGTAGGTAATTACCTACGAATCTAGATTTCCGTAGGTAAGCATTAGCTACGCCTATATTACCTACGGATTTTTGCCGGTAGGTAATCCGTAGGTAAATCTGTTTTATCTTCGAATTTTAGCCATTATCTACGGATTTGGGTGGTAGGTAATACCATTTTTTCTTGTAGTGTTAATAATATTTTTTAAAATTTAAACTAGATTATAAAGGGTACAATATTCACGAGTACAATATTATGGTACTCGTACCTGTCCTTTTAACACGTGGATATAAAAAATATTTGTACATATTATCTGCACATACCCATACATAATATTTATTTTCTATCCATTGAAGATTTTATTTACAAATATCCACGAATAACAATTTTTTGACATCCCTAATTATGTTAACATGATCTTAAATAAATTTATATAGATGTTAAAGTTAGTTTAAAAACATTTAATAAAAATGACAATTTTAGTAAAAATAACAATATATTATACAAAATAAATTTTATCTCAATTTCAAGAGAAACAATATTGGTTAATTTTTACAAAAAGTCGGGACTAAATTGAATTTAAAAACCAAATGTAGAGACTAGATTGAGATTATGCTCATGTAGCAATGTCAGCCACATCACATTGTTATTGTCACATCACAATGATCATGTCACGTGACACAAATGTGAAGTGACACATGAAAAAAATTATTTTTTTAAAAAATTTTAAAAAATTAAAAAGTTTTAAGAAACACATAACACTAACTTTATGACTGTCTGTATACTAATGAAAAATACAAAATTAAATCATTTTTACAAAAATTAGGAAAAAATTCAAAACCAAATTAAATTAATTTAAAAAAGTTAAGACCAAATTGAATCAATTTAAAAAAGCTAGGACTAAATTAAGAAAAAAATTGAGGATCGATTAACAATTTTGACAAAAACAATGATTAAAAAATAATAATTAAACTTTTATTTTAAAAGTTCAATCTAGTATAGGTCATTCACTCTATTTTTTTGTTTAAATTGAATTATTAAGGAGAAGTAGAAAAAAATTGAATTAGAATGAAAATTATTTGAATTAAAAAAATAGAAATGAGATAAAAGTATTTTTATTATGATATTACTTACATAATAAGAATAATAATAATTATTATTATTCTTATTTTTATTATTATTTTTATTATTATTTTTATTATTATTTTTATTATTTTTTTTATTTTTATGTAATATATTTAAAACAATATTGGAAGAAACTTAACATATAGGCAACATAGTCTACTATACTTGTTATCTAACACACAGCGAGACACAATGGTTTTGTAACACTTCTCATTAAGATTGTCATTACTTTCTTATATTATTAATTAATCAGAGTTTTATTAAACCCCATCCTTCCCTATTTAGGAAATATCCTGAAATTGTGATCTCTCACAACACATGGGTTGGAGAGAAAACTTAGGAAGCTGGGTTAGAAAAGTTGCATCCAAAGTGAAGAGTTGCAGCTTTTACAAGTAACCCAAAGAGGAGGAAAGGGGTGGAGAAGAAAGGGCTATGATCACTGTCTAGTTCACACACACTCAATGGTGGCCACCTCTTTATCATGGCTTCTTGCTGCTCTGCCTTCATCACATGGTCATGACTTGTCCTTATGTACATCCTTGGCACCTTCTCCACTTCACCATCCTCCACAAACCTTGCACTTCTCAATGCCTCAATAGGTCCTGGCCTCAACAGCATACAAGCTAGGGTTGAATCCTATCATCAACAACATAATTAATCATCTCCACTTTCATTCAGAATAAGTAAAAAACCACCTCTTTATGGCTACAATGTTCTCTTAGGATGTTTTGGATAAATGTTGTGTGGTTTTATCTGTTTCCAAGAAGTTGCCATAAAAGGTGCTACAAGTGGAAAAAAGCAGATGATAATGAAGTTGATGATAGTAAAAAGTAGATGGCATGTGGGGTACCCTAGAACAAGTCCTGACCAAGTGAACATGGGTTAAATAAACAGTTTGTGTAGATAAAGCACGACATGCATGAACCTTTTTCTCCCTTTTGAATGCATACCTCATGTGGACTCAAAGGATAGATGATTTTGCGTTGAAATTCTTTCTTCACCAAAGCACTGGTTGGAGGCTTATCCTCTCCCAATCCAAATCCTAGCTCGTATACATCTCCAAACTCAGATAGATCAGGTACACCCTGCTTCACGCAGATCAAAATCACCATTCTCATTGTGTTCATAATGAGGCACAAGAAGCGATTAACTACTCTATTGTCATGCAAAAATGGTGATTAGGATCACTGATTCTTTTGTTTCCTTTCAATCATTGGAGATACTTTTCAACACAGTGAAAATTTTATTCTGTCATTCACACACATCTTCAGGAACACAAACATTACATGTGGAACAGGTTGTCGGGTAAGTCATAGTATAAGAAAGAAAGAAAACTCTAGACTTAGACAATTTCCATGTCTCAAACTAAGTAAACATGGCTAAGAGAGATGATTATAAGTGTTAGATATAATAGATAGACATTTTGGTGAGGGTTTAGATTGCACAAGATTGTTGACCTTGACAAGACCCATTCTCATTCCCAAGGGTTAAGTTATAAAATCAGCTTACCAAATAAGATTACTTTATTTTCAAATATTATTAGTGCTAATTGTTTTTAGTTCGATATTTGTTTATGTTTCATTTTTTTTCTTCCAAAAATAATAAATAAATTAATCGGTAAAAAAAATACAGACAATAGAAAAAGAAAGAAAGTCAGAAAAAAAAAATACACAGAATGGAGTAAAAAGGAAGAGAAAAATAAGAAAAGTATGTGACAGAAATAAGAAATGCATGTGAGGTAAAAGATTGTAAATAAATTACGTGCTCAGATTCTAACTTCATAACAAAGTATTTTTAAGCTTATATAGGCTTCTGAGTTGAAGAGAAATTTTTACTTTCATCTGACTAAAAAGGGTAATACCATTATTGTATAATATAAAGGGTAAATATTTGGTTTTGTAAATCTAAAAACAAAAAAAATCTTTCAATAAGTAAAATATAAAATTAATCTGTAAATATTATAGACAAATTTAATAAAAGAATGTAATGGAGAATCTAATTAAGATTTTTTAAATTCTTAAAAATTAAATTAATCAAACATTGAAGAATCAGATTGGTTATTTATCCTAGAACAAAGTCACTGTCAAAAAATTACAACAAAATAGAGAGAGAAAATATTGTGTTTTGGTTTAAGACCTCGAAAGTGTTGCTGAACAGCTACTGGCTAGTTTCTCTGGGTGTGGGAGTATTCTTTTGAAAAATGTGATAGTTGGTGCGTGTGCCTCAGATTTACAAGACAGTTGGCCACCATATTATTTCAACCCAGCATCAACATCAAGATTGTTGCTCACACTTTAAAGTCTCCAAAACTTACACATCAATGGAAACCTATCACCAACACTATCACATACCAACTTTTACAAACAGTCAGAACCACACCATCAATTTTTTTGTAATCAGTACTGTGCTTCTAACTATCACTGCATAATCATATTTATTGTTCACATCACACTAATATATCTAAGATCATACTTTAATATCACAGTGTGTGTATGTATATATATAACATATTATTTTGGAGGATGTTATTATCCAGATATATTAACATCCATTAAACTTTCTCTCGAATTCTTAGGATATTGAAAAATTCAATGAAGTGAAAATGACTCACATGTTTGAGATCTTCATCTGTGCAGAATCCTAACTTGAGCATAGTTGCTGCCACATACACAGCTAAACGGATCTTCTTGGCAAATTTGTGACAAGCCTCGGTAACACTCAACCCTCCTGCACTGTGTCCCACCAAAATCACCTGCATAACATATGGGGTCAGTTTTCATGCCAAGGAAAGAAGATAAACTAATTACAGTGGTTGATCACGATTAAGATCAAAACCTGTTCCTTTTCAGGCAGAGCAGACAAGAAATCCATGAGGGGTTGGTTGTAATCATGAAAAGAAAGAAGAGAATCAGCATGAGAGTGGTCAATTCCTGCACTCTTGAGGTCTATGCATGAGACCTTGTAGCCAGAATTCTCCATGAGACACCGGATTTTGTACCAGCACCAAGCTCCTCCACCAATGCCATGCACCAGCACAAAGTGTGGTTTCAATAAGGGAATTGTTCCTCTTGGATCACCACTTTCCTCACTCACTGCCATGGCTTTCTCTTCCTTCACCAACATCTCACCTCTTTTCAACTTTGCTGTGGGAAGGATAAATATGGTGAGAGAATAAATAAATACTCTGCTCATTATTTTCCTTTTTTATTTCTTTTTAAGACAACTTCATATTTTGTATGCATTTAATTTTATTATTGGTCAAACAATATTTATAGCTATATAAAAATAGATTTATTTTTCTGTCTATATTTTATAATTTTAATTTTAATTTTTATAATATAATATAATTATTTGTTAAATTTATAAAATTTAAGGGTTATTTTTATATGTTTTTTATAAAAGATAATTAATTATAAATAATTATTTTTTATTTTTTTTCTGTTCATTTATTTTATTTTTAATAAATATAAATTTATTTTATATATTAATTCAATAATTCAGTAACATTATAATATTATCAACTTAACTTTTAATATAGTATCATATATAAAAAATTTGTAAAAGTGTATTTACGCCGGTAAATATCCAAAGTAGATATTTTGAAACAGTTATTATAAAAGTCAATAAAATTATATATTGTAAAACAAAATGTTTCTCCAAAAAAAAAAGTTCTTATCAATTTGAAAATTTGTTATTAAAGTTTTAACATATTTCAAACACCAGTTTATTTGGGTTATAATCTATTACAACCATATTATTATCTATTATACGTATTATTAAAATAATTTAAATTGATATTTTTATTTATAATATTAGTAAGTTTTCATTTACATTTTTATAAATGTTTTCTATTTTTCACTTCCGCAAAATTTGAAATTATTGTCACTTTTTATTTCTAATTAATTATGTGTCTTTTTTCGAAAGAAAGAGTGATAGATAACCTTTTTAAAAAACAAACAAATCCTATATTGTTGGTTTACTTTGCTTGAATTCTTAAATTCATAATAAATGCGTCTGTCTTAAATTAAATACTAGAGAGTAGAAATAATGATGCAAAATATTTTAGAAATGAAAAATGAGAATATTTCATAACAAATAAACTTAAAATTAACATATTTTACAACGACGAAAAAGAGTTATTTCACATTTTATAAAAAGGAAAAACAAAAAAGATGGGATAAAAACAAAATCAAAAACTTATTATTTTGTTAATAAACTAACATCATATTTATTTAAGTGAATAATTTAATTTCAGAGTTACCTGCTACTTGGACGTATTTTTCTACCTGTATTCCACATTACTTATAATTTTTGTTTAAAAACAATATAAAGGAAAAAGAGAAATATAATATATCATGATTTATACACGATGAAAAACAATAAACAAAAATATTATTGTGAAAAATTATATATTGGAAACACTTTTTGGGTTAGGGTCATTTTCATCCATGATAAGAAAGTTTGAAAATGTAAACATAAACTAGAGTAGTGGCGTGGGATGCACTCAGATGAGGTTTGAACTCGAGAATCATGATCATCAACACAATCATGTGGTTCAGAAAGGTCTCAAATTGTGCGTTCTATAGGACGCGCACACAGGTAAAAGTAAACCTCTTTAAATAATTGCACATACATTCGTGCAGTGAATAGTATTTGCATTGGAAATGGAGATTTGTCCTTCCATCACACACCTACCACTTCTATTTTCCTTTTTCTATCATAAAACTTCAGCAAACAAATTACTATTAATAAATTATAACTTTAATTGTGGAGTATAGTTTTAGTGTATGTGAATATATAAAAATATACATCAGATGATGTAAAATAACTATATAATATATTATGTATTGTGTTCATTTTTTTATTTACAAATGATCTTTAAATTGCCTATAAGAATATTCCATAGCAACATATCACTATTAGTGCCACAAAATTTACTAAAAAATAACATGATTTATAATTTGTGTAAATACTCACTCAATGTAAGGTTTGACTTGAAGATGATTAAATAAGACATTGATGGGTTTGAGCTTTCTCTGTGGTTGACAACTCAAAGCTTGAAGAAGTACTTATTAATCTACCAAAAAGTGGAAACATGGATGACAAATGTGAAGAATCTCTATTAGGGTAATCATCAATATGTGTGGTCCTATTGATTCTTCACTCAATTCATTTCTATATATTGAGAGCAAAACATGTCAACCTCTTCATCTAGGTGTCCTTCAACAGTAGAACTTTTTGATTGTGATTTATTTTGGACGTAGGATTTTAAGTATCTTGGATGCCTATGAAATGGTTTGACGATTAGTACTAATGAAATTTACAATTTTCAATAACATAAACATACACCCAATAATAATGTAATGAACCTCAAAGTTTTTCATCACTAATTAGGTGTCAAGTTGTATGAACCATGATGTAAAAAAAGGTAAGAGAAAATAATATTTCCAAGTTATCTAGAGTTTGAGTGTAAGACTCAAAGTAATCAAAATCTAATTAACTTAAATGTTTGTGTCACAACCTAAATCGTTACGAGACAACGAACCGAAAAGAAATTATGTTTAGAAGAAGATATTTTGAGTCGCCACTATAATTTATTTTGGAAAACTATGGAAAATCATATAAATAAAGCATAACATGCGAAAACTAGTCGGTTACGTGTAAGGAAGGGTATTAGTACCCTACGGCGTCCGCACAAAAAAGATATCTTTAATTAAATATGCAAAAAGAGAGGTGTTTATTTTAAAATATTTATTTTTTCCAAAAATAAGAAATTATTGACCAAAAATATTTTTTATTGAAAAGGACTTGACAAGGGTTAACCTTAGTCCTACCTATTCTCATTAAGAATTAGAAATCATGGTTATATAATTCTTTGTAAACTTTGGAAATGACATTTTGAAAGTAAATCTGACAAAGTCTGACATCGCTCCTACGTATTTCTATTCCTACTGAAAAATTAAAGATCACATAGTTATTGACAAAAAAATTGATGGGAATATTTGATTTTTATGTTTTGTAATATGAGTGTCATATGATGTGAATGGTCGAGTAGACACAAAAAGTATTTTACATTTAATATTTAGAAAATAAGTGTCATATGACACGACTAATCGGATAAATACAAAAAGTTTTTATATATTTTATATTTTGAGAGTTACCGAATAAACACTAAAAAAAATAATATATTTTTAAAAGCTATTTTAATTAATTTAAAATATTTTTATTATTTTAGAAAAAGTGAGATATACGAAAAGTTGATGAGGTAAAAATGCAATAAAAAATAAAATACTACAAAATAAAAAATGTGTGAAATGTAAAATTTAATTTGGAGAAAATAGTAAAATTGGAAATGGGAGTGCATATAAGTAAGTACGTGGGTGCATTAAGGAAAAGCAAAATTTAACATATAAAATAGCTGGTGCATATAAAAATCGAGCGGTGCAAAAATAAATGATTCAATTATGAAACAAATCTGCAAGAGGTGTAGAAATTAAGTTGTCGGAGTGCATGAAGAAAAATGGAATCTGCCAAATCCTAAAATAAGATGAAGGTGTTATAGTTAAGTATGGGGTACATGAAGAATTATGGAATCTGCCAAACCTAAGTCCAATTATCTTTAATTTCTCCAAAATGGGGACTTTTCCCTACACCTTCAAATACTTTTACTACACTTAAAAATTTCAAAATTTTAATAATATCATTCTGAACCTTTCACTGTTTAACGGTAAAATAAGTTAAAAAAGATTGTATGCTCTTAAAAAAGATTCTCTGCTCTTAACTCACGGCTGTCATAAATCCCTCCTCCACTTTGTGTTCAATAAAAGTTACCTTTAATCTCACACCCCCAAATTGAAAGCAATGCTTCTGCTGATAGGGGAGACCCTTTGCGTCCAAACACACACCACCCACTGCATTGAAGATCTACCAGGAAAGGTTCTTTCTTTTTCCAAGAGTGGTAAATTATTCTTCTATTTATGATTATTGTTTGAATATACTTGGAGATATGAATGAATATGCTTATTGTTTGAACATGAAAAAAATATATCGTGTAACATCGTTTATAGCATCGTTCTTAAAAGTTAAAAACGGATTTAGGTAGAACGGGTTTCGAAACCCGATAAAATATTTATCCGACCTTCTAAACCCGGTAAAAACTTTAACTTTCGTAACCCATGGTGCACCGGCATTTGAAATTCGGTGAGTGATTAAACGGAATTTAAACTCCGTTTTATTTGTGGACCGGCATTGGAAACCCGGTTTAATTTTTTACCGGCATTCGAAGGCCGGTTTAATTTTCTATCGGCAATCGAAGCTCGGTTAAAATATTAAAAATCTTCTTTTTAATCGGCATTGGTAGTCCGCTGATGATTTAAATTTTCGTATTTTTTTATTCATTTATTTATAAGTTTTAATTTCTATTATTTTATAATTTATGTATTAATTATTTATATTTTATATAAGTACGTTAAATAAAATTTTATTATTTTAAATTCTGTAGTTATTTTTACTTTGTTAATTTTTAATTAATAATGATAAATTTTTATTTAAAGTATTTTACTTTATAATATCTAGATTAATAATATTTAATTATTTTAGAATAATTTTTACCTATTTATTATTTGTTACCTCTTAATTTTTGATTTTATATTAAATAAAACTATATACCGACAATAGAAATCTGGTAGGTTAACTATTTTTTTATTTAAAATTGATATTTGTATACAGGCATTTCAATTCCGTTAGTTTATTTATTTATTTATTTTAAACATAAAATTTAATTTCAATTTAATTAATATTATTTAGTTATTGTTTAATTGTTTTTAGAATATATTTTATTAATATTTATTATTTCTTGAATTTTAAACTTCAGCTATTATGTATTTATTTTTACTTTTTTTAATTTGTTAATTTTTTTATTCATTTAATTACTTTATTTTTAATTTTATTTTTCATATATTTTTTAGTTACATATTTTATAGTTATTTTTATTTTGTTAATTTTTAATTAATAATGATAAATTTTTATTTAAAATATTTATCTTTATAATATCTAGATTAATTATATTTAATTATTTTAAAGTTATTTTTAGTTATTTATTATTTGTTAGCTTTTGATGTTTTTATTTATTTATCTGATTTTATTTATAAAATTTAATTTCAATTTTTTTATATTTATATATTAATTATTTAATTTTAAATTGTTTATATTATATATATAACTATATTAAGTAAAATTATATATCAGCAATGGAAATCCGGTTGATATTTGTATACCAACATTCCAATTCCGGTAGTAAAATTATATGATACACAATAAAAAAACTTTAAAAAATAAACAAAACATAAAAAAAAATATTATTAAAACAATAAACATTAAATATAACATTTTAAAAAATAACAAATAAAAAATTATTAAAAAATTATTTAACATTAAATTAAAAGGAAATTAAATTTTCAACCAATTAATAAAATTAAAAATAAAAATATAAAACAAATACGTTAAATAAATAAAATATTATACCTAAAGCTAAATAAAAAAAATCCAAAATAAATACCGAATTTCGATTTCACCGTGGGTATCATTACTACTGGAAGTTTGGTTTGTATTAAAAATAAATAATTAAAGATTTAACGAAATATTTTATTTTTAAAAGTTGGAAAAAGAAATATAAATTAAATAAAATATATAATGAATCACAAAAAATATAAACAATTTAAAATTTTAACAATTGAACCATTTTCATAAAAATCGGATATCGAAATCCGTGTAATTTGGGAAGCGGATTTCTAAATCAGTTTTTGGTTAACCGGATTTCGAAAGTCGGTGTACGTGTACATAGAAAACCGGATGCCAAAATCCGTTTAAATTTTTAACCGGATTTCTAAATCCGTTAATGTATGTGTACAAATTCGTTTTGTGTAAAACCAGATACCAAAATCCGTTTAATTTTTGTACCGGATTTCTAAATCCTTTTTGTGCATAACTGAATGTCGAAAGCCGGGTGTATGCTTTCTAAGTTTTTTTCTTTTTTCGATCTCGTTATCTATCATTGTCTAATTGTTTATCAGCATCTTCAAACACAAATCAACCATTCATAACCATTCACAAACATGCATTCACTATATACAAAACTTTCAATTCACCTAATTCAGTAAATATTTTAATTACTTTTACCTACTTAAGAGAGAGGTGAGTCAGAAGGGTAAAATAGACTGTGCAATTAATATTTGGGGTGCAGTAGAAGTCTTTGGAGGTGTAGGGAAAAGCCCCTAACTTGAGCATACCCTAACTTGAGCCCATGTGTATATTTTACTTTCTACACACCCGTAATTTAGGTTTGATTAGTTGCTGCATCTTATATTCTGGGCATGTTAATGTTGGGCTATGATACAATTTTTTACTTGGGTTTATGTATTGGATTAGGGTGGTGGTGTATATTACAATTCCATTTAGGTTAATTCTTCCTTTACATTTATTAATGGATAATTTTCTTCATAATATAGTTTTTATGATAAGAAATGTGTAAAAATAAATACAATATTTAATTCATATTTTAGTTCTTAAATTAAAAAAAAAAACGTTTTTCATTCCCTCAATACTCAATTTGAGAAATTAAAAAATATTTTAAAATTTGAAAAACTAAAATCAAATTCACTCTTTAATAAACTAAATTTGTAATTAAAATTAAGTAATTTTTTTGAAATAATAATTCATTAAATAAATAGAGGATAGAAATTTATATTAAAAGAAGGTATGTGAAACACAAAGGTCAAAATTTGTTAGAATTGAGAAAATAGAGCAGTATATAAGAATAAAAGACTTATAAATTCATTGTCTTAAGGTTGTGGATTGAGAGTGGTGTCAATGCTTTATGTGGTGGGACTCAGATCTTATTAGTATTGTATCTTCCCAATATCCCCTCTGTAAACCAAACATAACCAACTGATACACACATCTATAGAAATCTTGGAATACTATTGTTAATAAATAAAGTTGAAGAAGGGAGATTTTATGAATTCTTTCGGAAAACATAATATTACATGGCTTAGCATCCTTCGTATCGATTTAATTCATATACAGACTCGTTTAGAAAGAAATTTTCAATATAGGAATTTACTAATTAAAGTTGTATAGCTTCTAAGGTTAGTGTATGCATAGTCTAAAAATATTAGAAATTTATTTAGTTGAAAGTTGCATGGTCTATAAAGTAAATATAATATTAGATATGACTTTAGGTTTATTTATATATTACGTTTTAAAGGTGAATACTCATAATTGAGTTCAGTGTAATTGATAATACCCTTTAAAATTGATGTTATGTTTGATAAAAGTAGTTGTAAATAAGGAAATAGCCTAAAATAGTAATTTGGAATGTGATTAATTATTGAATGGAATATTTACGTAAGGTAATTATATATTTTTGATAGTTATACATCTCTATATTTTTAATTTATTTTAAAAACTTTATGATCTAAAATACATAAATTAAATTTGAAACAACATAAAACTTCATTTTTTTATAATTCAAAATAGTTATTGAAAATTTCAATTTCTAGAAACATTCTATCTATTTCATTCATCCGTATTTACATCCGCCTATCTATACCCACACCCAGCTTTATATCCACCTGCTTTCACATCCACCCATCCATGCCCACACCACCCCACCCACCGTAGACCCACCAACTCCCACCTCACCCCACCCATGCACACACCCCATCCACACCCACATAAAATTATCATATTTTCATATCAAATAGTATATATATATATATATATATATAATTATTATTATTATCATTATTTAGTATATCATTGTTAAATACGGTCACCTAAAATATTATATGTTCTTGTATAATAGATGATTATCACATATTAAAGATAATGTAAACCACAATAGGGTTAGTTAGTAATGTATTAAAATTACCATACACTTATAAAATCAAAATTTAACACATTTTCACACCTCATTCATCATCTAATTAATATCATTCAATAACCACATCATTTAACCTTGGCTATGCTTCCAGGGAATTCGTGCATTAAGTATATTCATTGATCATGCACCTTTCATACTATCTTCGCTCACAAAGAGTTATACGTCAAGAACTAAGTCCTTTTCATATGATTGGGTAAATACCTTACAAGCTACCAGATACGATTTTTTTAGACATTGTACTCCAAGTTTTAGGAACCTCTATCAACTCTCAAGACTTAATATCTTCTTCTATGTGAATCCAATATTAATAGAGTCAATATAATCTCTTATAAAATCACCATTCCATGCATAACCTATTATATCAACAACTCAATTATGGCCACACGTCGTGACTCTACTTGCCCTCATACATATACAATTAATAGATTATGGCTACACCCCTGATCTTACTTGGCTACACACACATAAATAGTAGATTGTGGTTTAATCCCTAACTCTACTCAATCTCACACACCACCATCAAGCATACATGTATTCTTATACCTCACAATTAATCATTGATAAAACCTAGAACATTTAAACACATTTTTGAAATTAATTTCATTTATTATACTCTCTCAAAAATATCACTTCTCACTCAGCAAGCTCCCCTGCTCACCTAACAAGACAACTATAGGAGTTTTTTTAAAACTAAAGCTCGTCTAGCGAGACCATACTCTATTAGCGACCAATCTCCTATGAGCTCTCTGAATCTTTATCAAATAAATTTTGCTCATTGAGGGATTTGACTTGTCCAACAATAAGGTACTAGGAGCTCTTACCAAATTAATTCACTCAATGAGACCAGACTTATCCAATGACCAAGTCATCTCCATTGGTTGCTACCCATTTTCAGTTTACAAACCACACAAATTCTTTTTAGTTTTCAAACCCTTAAATTCTAATTTATCTAATGTCTTCACTTCTCATACTTTTTCTTATTGTTGTATAACATAGTATTTCTATTGTTGTTCTTGACGTAGGGACCAACACAGAGATGTTTGTCAAGACAATAGTTATTGTACCCTTTAAATACCCACATGTTATTCTTTCCTTCGTCCCTTTTTTCAATTATCCTTACTAACTCAAGTAAAGCCTACTAATGTTGGATTTTAAATGTCCTTACTACTCTGATTTAGCCATGTGTATTTAGATCAAAATAACTCTTTTTGTTGGTGTCGCCATTTACCCCCCTTTGCTTTATGTTCTAAATTAAGCTATGATGAGTAATTGTTAATCCCAACTTAGCTTTTGTTGAAAATCCATGTGATTATAAGTTCCATATAAAAATGAGAAATTTGAGCACCGTATAAAGATGGAAACCCTTAAATCTATTAACTTAAGGGTTTTGGTTAAAAGTGGTGTCAATCCCTTATGTGTGGGTTGAGCTCATATTTCATTAGTATTGTATCTTCATGATAATCCTCCCTTAAAAGACCTATCAACTTCTTACATACAACACTTCTTTAATTTAACATTATTTATCCATACACAAATTAGTTGAACACATGATCGCTGAACTATTAAAAGTATAGAAAAGCTTAACATCACAACACAAAATTGCTAGACTATTAAAAGATTGACATTAATAATGCCAATCAGGCTAGATGCCCCGACACAAGAGAAACTACAACTGGTTGGTGCATGTTTTTAGGCGATTGTATGATCTCCTGGAAGTGCAATTGTATGATCTCCTGGAAGTGCAAGAAGCAAGACTCAATGTATAAATCTCCTACTGAAGTAAAATATCATGCAATGTCTACAACATGTTATGAGATGATTTAGTTGTGTGGTTCTTTCAAAACTTGGCATCTTATAATAACAAGACCAACTCTATCATATTGACAACACAAGTTCCATACAAATTGTAGCAAATCCTCTATATCATGAAATAATCACGCACATATAGGTAGATTGTCACTTAATCAAGAAAGCCTATGATTGTTAAATTATGACTTTGTCATATTTCTCTACACCGGTTCAACTTTCTAATATATTCATCAAATTCCAATGATTTCTAATTAGGAAATTGTTGATTGTTGACTTACGACCATCAATTTAAGGGGGATATCAAAAATTTGATTTGGTCAAATATTTGGAATTTATTGATAGAATATTATCTATTACTAGTGTAAATTAGTTCATAATTTTACAATTACAATTATATTACTATTACATAGGTTAGTTTTAGGATTAACATTTATATCATATTAATGCTATGATATTATAGAGATTGTATTATTATTATTTAAATGAGAAATCTCTAGAAGGAGAACACATAATTTTCAACTCATTTTCTTGTAAGCTTACTACACGCAAATCTCTCTTAAGAATCAATAGTAAAGCTAGTTTTGAGTGTTAGAAAAAACGCATCATCAATTAAGACGTTATCGTCTTTACTCTCAAGAATCACCTTAAATCACCTTATTAACATAGAAATAAGATAAAAATAAGGAATACAAGAATATGATGTGGAAATTCCAAAAGCAGAGAAAAAACCACAACCATTGTCCAAAGACAACTAGAAAATAATCACTATGTAAAAATTTTTACAACACACATAAAACACTATGAACCCTTTGATCTCAAGTACACTTACACTATCTAGAGCAATAATTTAACTACTCCTCACAACACCCTAGTACAAGAGTATAAGAAAAGTCAAACACTAACTCGAAGTTCTTTGACTTTGGATAATAAACACCATTGATTTAGAGACCATTATATAGTCACAAACATCTATTCCCTAGTTAATCCTAGATGTTGTAAGACTTTTCAAGACGTATTATTTTCATTGGTTCAAGTGTGAGAAATTTGCTTAGGAAGGTTAATAACAATTTGAGTTTTGTGTAAAAGGAAGATGAGAATGGAGGAGTCACTAGTGCAGGGAAGGGAAATGACAACGATTATTTTCACCTTTTGACTTCGGGTTAAATACCGAGGCATATACTACCGAGATAAAAAGCTAGTTCTTTATGCCTCAGTTATGAACCCGAGGCATATTAAGTTGTTACTGCCCCGGTTTCTGTCAAATCGAGGCCTATTGTGTATCAGAAATAAAAAAAAATGTGTAAACCCTAATCCCTTCCGCTCTCGCTGCTCTCGAGTCCCTCTTCCAGGAAAAGCTCGAGCTCGACAAGGATGACGAGGCGTCAACCTAAGGCCTTTCAATTTGTGCAGACAGCAATATATAAAAAATAATAAAGGTTGGTGGATCCATTGTTGGAGCAGCAAGATGCAAGAAGAAGAAGTGGTTCTGGTCCGCCATCGCCCTCCTCCTTGCATTCTCCGCAGCACGTTCGTTCACTTGCTATTCGACGTGGTTCTGCATTGGCCATGACTTTGGCCACTACAACGTCATGCTCAACCGCCACCTTAACCGCGCCGTGCAGATCCTTTCTGGCAACGTTCTCCCCGGAATCAGCATTGCCTGGTGGAAGTGGAACCACAACGCGCACCACCCGCGTGCAACAGCCTCGACTTCGACCCAGATCTTCAACACCTGGCACCGGAAATGCCTCTTCGACGGTGCAACAATGGTGCGACGGCGGTGCAACAACGATGGAGGCAGAATGGGACGACGCGCAGTGGCTGGATTCTCGAAGAAGAAGAAGGGACGACGTTGTGCAGTGGAATGGTTTGGGGTTTTTTAACCCTACGAAGCCCCACTTCATATTGCCTCTTTAATTTTTTATTATTATTATATAAAGCTAATATGCCTTGGTTGGCAGTTTGACTGAAGCGTAAAGGTTTTGCTATCTCGGTTCAATTAGAACTGAGGCATATTCAGTGAGGTAAATGAAAAAAATATTAAAATACTGCAACTTAGCTGCATCAGGTGAAAAGTGACTGAAGCAGAAAGCATATTATGCCGCGGTTGAAGAGTACCCGAGGCATAAAACTATCTTATAATTTTTAAATTCAAAAATAGTGGGAATTGTAAAAAATTTTGAAGCTATATGCCTCGGTTAAAATCATAATTGAGGCATAAAAGTTGAATTTAATTTCAAAAATGCCATCGCATGTTTATATGCTTCGGTTGCTCAAGAACTGAGGTATATACTGCAATGTAAAAAGTCTAAAATGCACTAGTGAGTTATTTCATGCTTTAAGATTGGCCCAAAAGAATCTCCTTGTGTGTAGGGAAAAAATATAGTTCAGCAAGCAACAAGAGAGTCGGTGTTAAATGATGGTATATAAGTAGGATACAACTATGTATTTATCAACTAACTAACTTGAGAATTAAGTTATAGATTCAAACTTATGATTAAGTTCTATTAATTCAAAGAAAAGGGTGGTTCTGAATTCTTCATATTTCTCCACCATAGAATTTCCTTTTGCCTTTCTTGATATACATTTCATCTGACTCAACTAGTTTTTTCAAAAACACTTTTTAGAGAAGAAACACAAAATAAAATAGAGAAACTATACAAGAAATTCTCTACAAATTACCTTATGCAGAGCTAATTTAAAAAAAAATCTTTCAAGTGCTTATGGATAAACTTGCCCAAATAGATTAATAGTTCACTAGAGGATTGTTGATTGTCACATTTTCTCTAGCAGTTCTGCTTTAATACATAAGGAATGGAGATTTACACATTAATCGTTTGATGCTGCCTGGTTCTTGTATTGAGTTTACAATTAGATTGATCATCTTGTTATTAGGCTGACAAAACGAGACTCAAGGAGTTACTAACTGATCTGAAAGACCTGAAACGGGTGTTAGATGCCATTGAAAAATGATGTCAGAAGAACTACACTTTCAAATTTGAATTTTCCTATTCAAATTGCAAACAACTGAAAATTATCTAAAATTGTTGGTTAAAAAAAACTTATTCAATCATTGGTAAAGGTCTTTTTAGTTTATTATGAGGTTCCTCGTGAACATGACGGGCAATAGCGAGACAACTAGTTATGGTTGGATCATTCTTATTCATGATTGAAAGAGCGGAATTCTATCCGAATGTGAAACATCTAGCATGATTGAAAGATGAAGAATACTGTACCCAAAACCAATCAAAATTAGTCTTTTATTATGATGGAAATAGCATACAAAATTTTTGTATAACAAGACATATCTCACTCTTCCCTATTTTAGGTTTTTCACCAAATGTAAATAACTAATATTAGGGAAACTTCAACTCATAGAAATTTTATTGGCACAGGTCATATAACATAGTAATTAAGTAGAGAAAACACAGTTTATTCAGAACAAAGCCACACCTACAAATACTTTGGTCATTCAAGAGAGCAATTAACCCTTATCCCTTAGAATTTGTTGATTCCATTCCTTTCTTGTAACTTCTTCTTACCACATCCCCACACCCAACATCTCACACTGCCATTTCCTCCACCACCTCCTCCACCCCAACCCCAACCCTCACCACCACCACCACCACCTCCTCCTCCC